>Ga0255363_100103_pt1 | contig 22286 bp, 18 predicted proteins | sample GFST100metaG_FD_186007 | JGI IMG/M metagenome (GOLD analysis project Ga0255363, IMG submission 186007) | Peat soil microbial communities from Stordalen Mire, Sweden - G.F.S.T100 | ecosystem: Environmental > Terrestrial > Soil > Wetlands > Peat | place: Sweden: Norrbotten County, Stordalen Mire... | reverse complement strand
GTCTTAATATCTTCACGAGTAACAATCCTCTCCGTAAGTGCCTTTTTAACTTTTATGGTCTTCGGTCTTTCCAGAAACAGCCTAAAAGAGAGGTAGCGCTGATCGATTTTTGTTTGAGCCAAGAAACTGAGAAATCCGACTGCGAAGCTCAGCACTTTCGAATGCGAATCTCGTGATTGATATTTATCAAGAACAAACGTTCTGAGGCCTGTAACGGTTTGGTGCGAAATCTCGCCATTTGTCGATTGCCACAGAACCTCAGAAGATCTGCTGATCCAGTCTTTTGATTTCTTCGCCATCCCTTCGCTACGGTATGCGATATATGCATCGAGATCCGCCCTTGTGAAGTAGAGTGTGAGAGGAGCATTTTTGTGATACTCACGTGCAACACCCACAGGCTCGGTAGCAACTGAGCCGTCGTGAAGACGGATGATCACCTGTTTGTCCGCAGCGAGAACATCACTCCGCCGCTGTGGCTGTTCCTTTGTGATAAGATCTGGGACGACTTCACTGGATAGTCGAATGTCGAGCGGAGGTTCCCCTGATTTCGGCGTTGGCAGCGTGACTTGCTGTAAGGGTTCGTTTGGTGCTTGGAGGCTGATTATATCTACTGCTCCAGGCTTCAGTTTTTGAAGTTTCCCGCTTGGTTTTCTTGTTGTCGAGCCTTCGACTTCACTTTCGTCGGGAATAAGTTCCTCGGCAAGGAATTCGCGCGAGTGAATGTTGTCGTCTTCATCGGTGAAGTAGTAGATTTCCGAACCGCCTTCAATCTCGTCTTCGGGCGATAGATCAGTCTTTTCTTGCCACGTCAGCTCGGGTTCGTGAGAGTTGTGCAACTCTTCGTTAAAGTTGTGCAACTTTTTATCCTTATTGTGCTTATTTCCCGTCATAATCCTCGCAAGCGAGAAAGCCTCAATGGACGGCTCTAGTGCGGCCGACTGGTAAAAGAACGATGGGCTCGGCCGGATTCGAACCGGCGACCTCCGCCGTGTGAAGGCGACGTCATAACCGCCTAGACCACGAGCCCTGCTCCTCACGTCCCTTGCAAAACAGATAAGTTTATCGTTCGGTCACCGCTTGCTTTGGTACAGAAACCGCGAGCAAGGCCGCTTTACGGCTTTTTCGCGCACACACCTATGCCCGACAACCATAAGTCAACCGACTTTTCCGATATTGATCTCTCCCGCTGGAAGGACTACGACGACGTTATCCTCGACTCCCTATGGCTGCTCGGCCCGCGCGACAAGACCGGCCCGCACGTCGGCGACTACTGGGGCAACTTCATCCCGCAGATCCCGTATCAGGTCTTGACCCGTTTCACGAAGCGCGGCGAGGTCGTCGTCGACCTCTTCAGCGGCATGGGCACAACGCTCATCGAGTGCAAACGGCTCGGCAGAGCCGGACTCGGCGTTGAGATCGACCATGGCGTCGCTGAACGCTCACTCGAGCGCATAAATAGCGCGGAAAACCCGTACGACGTTCCGGTCGCCGTGCTTGTGGGTGACTCCACGACGGCGCTAACGGTGAAGCGCGTGCGCGCCACGCTGAGGGAATGGAACGTCAACGCGGCCGATTGCGTCATCTTGCATCCGCCCTATCACGATATTATCCGCTTCAGTGAGCTCGACGGCGATCTGTCGCGCGTGCCTACAGAGGCGGCTTTTTTGGATAAGATCGGTCTGGTCGCGCGGCACGCGTATGACTTGCTCAAACCGGCCGGGTTCATGGCGCTCGTGATCGGTGACAAGTACGTGGACTCGCGGCTTGTCCCGCTCGGATTTATGTGCATGCAGCGCTGCACTGACGCGGGTTTTGTTCTCAAAGCCATCAACATCAAAGAGATCCTCAATAACGAACGCGGCAAGGGAAAGAACGGCAACCTGTGGAAGTACCGCGCGCTCGTGGGCGGCTTTTATCTGTTCAAGCACGAGTACGTGATGATCTTTCGTAAGCCCGCGGCGGGCAGGCGCGCACCTAAAGCCTAAAACCTAAAGCCTAAAGGTGCCGCGCCATAAGCTTGTCGACGTCGATATTGTCGATCGGCACGTGCGCGAGGGGCTCGGCGTTCAAGGACCGATACTCATCGTCGAACGTCGGCTTGTCGGCTTCGTACAGAACCCCGATCGGTAGCTTGTCTCCGGCTTCCTGCGCCTTTTTCAGCGCGAGCTCGTAATCGAAGCGATCGTGCTCGGTCTCCTCGAGCGTGTACACATGGTCGTTCCACCACTTCCAGGTGTTGACGTGGTTGAACGTGACGCACGGCTGTCCGATGTCGACCAGAGAGAATCCCTTGTGCCGGATCGCCTTAGCCATAAGCTCGCTGAGGTGCTTGTTCTCGCCGCTGAAGCCGCGCCCGACAAAGGTCGCCCCGGCAAGCAGCGCGAGCGGCAGTGGCGTCACGGGCGACGCGACGATGCCCTCTGGGGCCACCTTCCACTTGGTGCCCTTGAAGCTCGTCGGCGACGGCTGGCCGGTCGTGAGGCCGTAGACCTGGTTGTCGTGCACGAACACCGTGATGTCGATGTTGCGCCGCGCCGCGTGCAACAGGTGGCCGAGCCCCTCACCGTATGTGTCGCCGTCGCCCGCGTGCACGATGACCGTCAGGTCGCCGTTCGCGAGTTTTATGCCCTGTGCCACCGGGATTGATCTCCCGTGCAGGCTGTGGAGTACGTACGTGTTAATCCAGTAGCTGAGGTTTCCCGAACACCCGATGCCGCACACGATCGCCGTTTTATGGGGGGCGAGGTCCATGCTCGCGTACGCGGCTTTCATCGCATTCCAGATCCCAAAGTTTCCGCACCCCGGACACCACGTGGGCCGTGTGTCGGGCACGTCGTAGCGATGCACGTCTCCCATTTCAGAGCACCTCCTTGATGCGAGTGTAGAGTTCGTCCGCAAAGAACGCCCGCCCGTCGTACCGCAAGATGGTGTGGTCAGGCCTGATCTGCGCGTGCTCTTTTATCAGGCTGCCGAGCTGCGCTCCACGGTTGTTTTCGATCAAAATAACGCGAGACCCCCCCTCAAGGCGCTCTTTCACCAGTTGCGAGGGGAAGGGACTCATAAATACGACCTGGAGGAATCCCAGATCAACGCCGTCATTCGCTCGTAGAAGGTCCATCGCGTCGAGGATCGCTCCTTTCGTCGAGCCCCAGCCGACGAGCACGGTGTCCGCCCCGGGGTTGCCGTGGAACTTGATCCCGTGGACGAGTGTAGCGGCGGTGAAGTACTTCCGGCAGCGTTTGTCGACCTGCGTGGCGACCATCGGGGCGTCTTCCGAGAAATAGCCAAGCTCGTCGTGCTCATCACTGTTTGCGTTGAATATGCCGCCTGGCAGTCCGGGAACGGTTCGCGTCGACACGCCGCTCGGTGTCGTCTCGTAGCGCTTGAAATCGGGGGGCACTTCGCCCTCTGCGAGTAGCAAGCCGCGGTCAACGCGCAGTCCTTCGGTTGCGAACGGTTCTGCCGCGAAAAACGACGTCGCCAGGTGCTTGTCGGTGAGAACGAGCACGGGCGTTTGGAGCACATCAGCGAGATTGAACGCCCTGAACGTTTCGTAGAAGCACTCTGCGGGGTCGCCAGGTGCGAGCACGACCCTGAAGAAGTCCCCTTGTGACGCGTGGAGGCAGAACCGGAGGTCGCCTTGGGCCGTTCGCGTTGCCAGCCCCGTGGAAGGGCCGGGGCGCTGACCTTCGACGACGACCAGCGGGTTCTCGGTCGCCGCGGCGAGGCCGAGTCCCTCCACCATAAGCGAAAAGCCACCCCCTGATGTCGCTACCATTGAACGCGCGCCCGCAAAACTGGCTCCAACGGCGAGGTTGATCCCTGCGATTTCATCCTCCGGCTGTATCATCATCACGCCATACTCGCGCGCGTGCGCGGCCATGTACGTCATAATGGTATGCGTCGGCGTCATCGGATAGATGGCGATGAACTTCATTCCGGCCTTGAAGGCACCCATACAGATCGCGTCGTTTCCGGTTAGCGTCATCCGTGGCAGCCCTTCGACCGGGGTCAGCCCGCCCTTATACGGCTCCGGGTAGGTACGGGTGACGTAATCGTATCCCGCCTTCGCGGCGCCAACGTTTTGTTCGACGATTTTTTCGCCTTTGCCTCCAAACGCGTCTTCGATGGCCGCGTTTAACACGCTAAGCTCAAAACCGATCAGGCCGACAGAGGCGCCCATCGCGGCCATGTTTATGGCCACCTTGGGAAGGTGCAGGTCTGCAATGAGCTGCGCGAGCGGCACATCGCATAAGGTAATGTCTTTGCGCGCTGGCGCAACGTCGGAATTTGCCGCGTCATAAAGAAGCAACCCTCCCGGGACTAAATCGTCCAGATCCAGCGTGATCGTCTCGGCATTAAGCGCCACAAGGACGTCGACGGGCTGCGTGGGGGCCCGTATCTGCTGTGCGGCTATCCTGACCTGAAAGGTGTTATGGCCACCGCGGATTAGCGAAGGGTATTCGGTGTGTGCAACGACGTAGTAACCGCCTTTGATAAATGCTTTTGAGAAGATCTCTCCGACGGTCATGATGCCGTATCCGGCTTCGCCTCCAATCTTCCAATTCAGTTCATTATTGCTCATCACGCCTCCCATTTCGCTCGCGCCCGCGTCGACGTCGCTCGTCTAACTGTTGAGTTGCCGCCCGGTTCGACACGGCTGACGGACGAGAGCGCGACTCTATAAGACTCGTAGCTAAAGTCATATAGCTTTAGCAGTTTTAATGGGGCGCATTTCCCACGATAGGTGCGGAAAAGCCGACCAAGCCCATGGCCCTGTTTGAGACGAACAAATGCGGATGTTTAGCGTGAGAAAAGAAGCTGTTCAAGGGCTAGAAGGCGCGAACGAGGTTGTGCGACGGTATTTAAGCGCAATCTACACTATGAAGGCCGCCCCGCAGGTTGCGTGGCGAGTTTGGAAGAAGTGGGCCGCTCCTATCGGCGAGGCAGGTGCGCTTACTCAGACGATTGAACGGCACTGAGCTTCTCGATTAAGATCTTGTAGACGCCTCCGACTCGGCCACTCGTGATGGCTCGTGCGGTCTCCTCATACGACCCGTCCATCAAATCGATATTCTTTTCAATCGTCTTGAGTGCCTCTCTGAGTTCCGCAGGATTCGTGACGCGGCTGATCCAGCCCTCAATGATGACCGACTTCCAGTCTTTGAAGCCCTTAATATCGTGAATTTCGAAGCAGGCCCGTTGGTTTGCCTCAAGATATTCGAGCGTCCGTCCGCGGGAGTGTTGATAGAGGAGAATTGCGGTGTCGGCATGCGTGTAGGCGATCGGAATGCTGTACGGCTGATTGCTTTTGCACAGCGCCAAATTTCCGTACTTCTTCGTTTTGATAAACGCGACAGCTTCGTCGTTGGCAAGTTCTTGCATGCTAGTCACATAAAACACGATCAGTAAAAAATCTATTTATAGGTAGAAGTGAAAGAACCTGACTGTCGATGGCCGCAGCACCCTACAGTTTTTGTCACGTCGGCGTATCTTTTCTATTTCTTAAAGGCAGAATTTTGCGTATGGGTCTTCTCGGAAGCGGCTCAATCTGGGGGCAAGAAGCCGAAAAAGCCCCTGAAAAAACTCTAATGTTTATATAATCTGAGGCGATATAATTAGATATACCGAGAAATCGGAGGTTTCTAAAAAGGCATGAGCTCTGGAATGTGTACCGTTTGCGGACTCCCTAGCGAGTTATGCATTTGTGAAGAAGTAGCCAAGGAACAGCAACGAGTAACTGTGAAGGTAAACAAAAGGCGCTACGGAAAGGAGATGACTGTTATCGAGGGAATTGACCCTCACGAAATCGACCTCGTAGAGCTTACGAGCTACCTCAAGGCACGACTTGCATGCGGAGGAACTGTGAAAGACGGCCTCATTGAATTGCAGGGGAATCACAAGGACAGAGTCAAAGACATCCTTGCGGCGAAAGGATTCTCTGCCGCGCAGATCAAAGCTTAGATTCGGCTGCGTTCGATTAAGCATTGGTATGGAACCTGGTTTAATGTAAGCGAAAATGGCGGCTTACGCCCCATTCTCTCGTGACTTTTGTTGACTATATGCTTGTTTTTACGGATGTCGATCGACGTTCGGCATCTTTTTTGCGCGTGCAGTGCGCGCTGTTCTGTGTCACGTCTGCTCACTCCGCCGAGACGTCGGTTGGAAACCTGAATCGCAGTTGCCTTTTTTGCTGCAGGGGCGTCGCTACACACCATAATATCGGTTACGGCGTTTTATGAGGCTTATTCGCGGCCAGAGCGACATCGTTGTTTATTGTGAAATGTCGCACGTGCTTCTAGAATAGCTAAATATTTTTAGTATGGCTCAACTCTGTATTCCATATGAAGTTAGGTGGTGAGGGCGCCTTGGCGACGAATCGGCGCTGCTTACTAACAGGAGAAGGACTTTGAACGTAGACTATCGCGACCACCAAACCGCACTTAGGCTGTCCGACAAAATTGGCCAGCTCGTCCGCAAACACGGAGACGAGATCAAAATAATGCACGTCTGCGGCACCCACGAGGCATCAATCACTCGTTTTGGCGTGAGATCCCTTTTGCCGGAAAACTTGCGTGTGGTGATGGGTCCCGGCTGCCCGGTGTGCATCACCCCCCAAGGCGAAATCGATGCGGCCATAAAGATGGCAAGGGAGGGCATTACGGTGGCGACCTACGGAGATTTGATGCGCGTGCCTGGGACCGATGGATCTCTTGCCGACTCAGGAGGGGACGTGCACATCGTTGGTAGCATCACGCACGCCGTGGAGCTCGCAAAAAAAACCGACAATGAAGTGGTGTTTATCGCTGTCGGGTTCGAAACGACGGCGCCAACGACGTCGGTAGCGCTATTGCAGACGCTACCTCGTAATTTCTCGATACTGTGCTCCCATCGACTCATTCCGCCGGCGCTACGGTGGCTTTTGGAGCAAGTACACGAATCAGGGGCCCAAATCGACGGCTTTTTGCTGCCGGGACACGTCTGTACCATTATTGGATTGCGGCCGTTCGAGGAATTTCCGATCCCACAGGTAGTTGCAGGATTTGAGCCCAACGACGTGCTCTACGGGCTGTATCTTATCGCTAAGCAAATTGTGAATGGCGAGCATAAGGTGGAAAATGCGTATCCGCGCGTCGTGCACTACGAAGGGAACGTCAAAGCGCAAGAACTTATGCAACGGACATTCGACGTCGTTGACGTTGAATGGCGGGGTTTTCCTGTCATCAGTCAGTCAGGCTACGCGATAAAGCGAGAGTTTGAGTCCTACGATGCTCGGCTTAGGCACAATCTCGATTTCACGAGCAAAGAAGTCAAAACCGGGTGCATCTGTAACCTCGTCTTGCAGGGGCTCAGAGTGCCGACCGACTGCAAACTCTTCGCAAAGGTCTGCGTGCCACACAAAGCGATAGGGCCGTGCATGGTGTCCGGTGAGGGTGCGTGCAACGTGTGGTATAAGAATCGCTGAAGGCTGTCCCACAATGCCCTCAAACAGGCGCGGGTCCTCCAACAACGGTATTGCGCAAGGATTATTACGTCCCGTGCTCTAGGGTGTTCGCTACTCTTACGCGTTGGATCTAACGAAGCGCCTCTACTCACGGTGCTGGCGTGATGAGAGCGGCCTTCGTGCTTGAGCGCGGCTTGGTTTGCATAGGCGCTGATAGCTGCAAGGAGTTTCATGTCGCACGAAAAAACAATTCTGATAACGAACGATGATGGCATACAGTCCTTGGGGCTACTCGCAGCTGCAAACGCGCTAAGCGATCTTGGCAGGCTCATCATCGTCGCACCTGCGGTCCAAAAAAGCGGCGTAGGAAGGTCACTTTCGCTCTTTGAGCCAATTCGGGTATCGAGTGCGAAAGTTGAGGGACACGAAGCGTATGCGGTCGCCGGAACCCCTACGGACGCCGTGCTCATTGCCGAATACGCGATCTTGAAACGAAAACCAGATTTGTTGGTGGCAGGCATCAACGTCGGTGAGAACCTTAGTACCGAGTCCGTCATGACCTCGGGCACCTTGGGTGCCGCGCTAACGGGTGCAAGCCAGGACATTCCTGCGATTGCCATCTCACTGCAGGCGCATCGTGCACACGTCTTTGAGGCGCGATCTGAAGTAGATTTTGGCTTGGCAGCAGACGCTGGCCGGACACTCGCCGCTCACACCCTTGTACGCGGGCTGCCGGCGAAGGTAGATGTATTGAACGTCAACGTTCCGATGGGTGCTACCGTCGCGCGATATAAAACAACACGGCTCCAGCGAAACGTTTTTGACATTAGGATTATAGAACGCTTAGATCCGCGCGGAAACGCGTACTTTTGGATCGGAAGCGACTTTAAGAATAGTCAGCAGCCCGATACTGATGTCTACGCCCTGAACAACGGATTTGTCTCCGTTACGCCCCTCACACTGGACAACACCGCTGCCACGGACAAGCGCTCACTAGAAGAGTGGCTCAAGGGCTTTGACGACGGGCCGCGCTAAGCGACCTGAGCGGTCAGTTCAATGAGCTTGAACCCGCCCACTTCGAGTCCGACGGTGAAGCCACGGATATTGCTGCTTTCGCGCACTCCTTGATCATACCAGTCGTCGATCTCGCTGTGAAACACCCGTATCCGATAGCGGCCGGGCGTGATGTAGGTTTCGACGATCTCGCTCACACTGAAGGTGAACGAAGTCGAACTCGCCGCCATGTTGCCGACACAGATAACGACGTGGGATGGTGACGCGAGCGCTACGAGGTGAATCTCTTCGAGCTGTTCGTGGATCATGGTCGTAACATCGTCTTCGAGTTCGATACGGACGTTTTTCAAGCTCGACCCGAACGGGTAGTTTGCGAAAATATTGAGATCCCCCTTCACCCAGCACGCAAAATAGGTCACCGCGCTGCCATGATACGGCATGTTTGAGAGGCTTACCCATTTCCATCGAAGGGGAATGTTGGGGTTGACGTGCAACCCACGGTAGAGGCCAACGCCACACACACCTTCCACGGCAGTCCACAAGTATTTCGGTGGGAACCACGGTGACAGCTTCATGCCGTTATTGACGAGGGATTCCCCATGATACCACTCGGAGAACTGTCCGGGGACGGTGTTCTGGTTTGTTGGGTCAAGCTCGTACTGGCGAAATGTGCCACGCATGATGTTTACCATTACATCTGGTTGATGCGTCGAGCACGAATATGCAAACATGAAGGCAACGTCAGGCCACACCCCGCCCGTTAGGCCCCATCCTCGTTCAGGATGGTAGTTGAGAGCCGTCCGCGGCACGGTCCGCAAGCCTGCGGTCGTCAAGAAGTCGGGACGGTTCAGCCGGTCGATGATGAGGTGCGATGTTGCGGGAGTGGCTACGTTCCAAATCACCGGAAATATCAGATCGCACGTGACGTCCGGATGCTCATTGCCAGAAATGTCGATGTTTAAGTAGTAAAAACCGCTCTTGAGGTCGATTAAGTGCGTGTTGATCGCGTTCTTGAGCTTCTGGGCTTCGGTCCGAAAATACGCCGCTCGATCGTCGTTGCCCATAAAATCGGCCAACAGCGCAGTCGCTCGCAGCGCCGCGAAGCATTCCGCATTAACTTCGGTAACCGCTCCGTTTATGGCGTAGTTTGGGATTATATTCCGCCAGCCGCAGATGCCATAGACGCCCACGCCGTTTGATTTGCAATATACGAGGCCACGCTCGTCCTTCTGAGAAATAATGTAATCCGCAGCTTTTTCTACCGAAGGATACATCTCGTCGAGAAACGAACGGTCATCGGTGATCTGGAACGTGTGCTCGACGGCGAGGATATAGAGCGGCGTATCGTCGTTAATGTTGAGTTGGTAGTCGTCAACTTCTCCGGTCACGCCGTTGTAGTATTCGGGGATGAGCCCATTGGCCGATTGCAACCGCTTGAAGACGCTCAGAGCCTGCTTGGAAAACTCCGGATCTACGTAGTCGCATCCAAACGCGAACCACGCGGTGTCTCGGGCGACGATATTGCTGGAGAGGCTTGGATCATTCGTGAACCCCCAACCTTGCGGATACAGGGCTTTCACGCGAGCCATATTAGCCTTCGCCCACTGCACCCCTCTATTGATGACCTGGTCCGGTGTCGTGACCACAGAATAGCTGGATTGATTCACGAAATGGCGTATTGTCTGTTCGTATACCTTTTCGTAGTCTTCGAGCAGCTCAAATTTGCGAATGGCGTCTGCATCGCCGGCCATCGAGAAGCCGATCACAAAAGTGAACTCCTGCTCTTCGTCGGGTGACAAGTCAATGTCTACTTGGATTCTACCTACGATTGCGCGATCGTCTGTGCTGTTTTTTGCTGAACTCAGTTCCGCAGAATTGCTTGCTAGCGGAACGTATTGTACGGAACAGCGCTCTGCGGAGAAACTGCCGCCAACATACTGCTCGCACGAGGGGCGCAGACTGGGGGTGATGTTGAAGTTGTCGGTGACCACTGAAATGTCGGTGGTATACGAGCAGATTGGATTATTAGCCGTCGTGCCAAAAAATCTCGTCCACTGCTCATTACTTTGATTGCTGGCTATTATGGCTGTGTTTTTGTAGTTATAACGGACCTCTACGTCGGGAGCGGTTGCGAGGAACCTGGGGCGCAGATCCGAGTAGGCTACTATAGAGATCCGCTGGACGTCTGCGCTTTTGTTCGCAATCTTTAGCCCTAAATAAGCAGCCGCACACTCATCAAGATTGTCTTGCGGCGCATTTGGCACATAGAAGATCTCTGAAACGCGGAGTCCGTGGGCAAGTTTGAACTTGCGTTTTTGATATGCCGGATGAATTGTGAAATCTCCGGTGCCGGTCTGTTCGAGTAACACGCCAGATTCCGCGTCGTAGTAGCGGAGAAGCGTTGAGCCAATCACGTTCCTCCCCAGGTCGAGTGAAAACAAGCTTTCGATTGCTCCCGTTGCCTTTGAATTCGCGAAGCATTTCTTGTTTCCGTAACTGCTTCCAGTCACCAGTTTGTCATCTGGAAGCACGTAGGCCCATAGATCGTTTATCCGTTCAATCTGCACGCTGTTCGCTGCTTCTGCGTCACTTTGTCTCATTGAACCAGATATTAATAGCAGTGCTGCTAGTTTAATGTTTTTGTAAACGAAATCAACTGCGGAACGCTTGCGCACGGGCAACGATTGCTTGGCGTCGTTTTATTGAATGACATAAAATAGTTTTATAAGGGTAGAGCACTCAAGGACTTCGAAGGAAGTGAGCTTATCAGCGGATACAAAAGCTCGTGGACCATTTTGCATACATACCTCGGCTTAAGACAAACAGAGACCGTGCTCATCGTCACCGACACGCTGAGGCTTAGAATTGCCAAATCGTTGTATGATACCGCGCGCGAAATGGACTGCGACGCTATAATGATGACGATGCCGCCCCGCTCCCGTCACGGAGAAGAGCCTCCTCGAGCGGTGGCAGAAGCGATGCGAAGCGTTGACGTTGTCATCGCCCCTACGACGATGTCCTTGACGCATACACGCGCGCGAAAGCAGGCAAACGATGCAGGTGTGCGAACGGCGAGCATGCCCGGCGTCACAGAGCAGATGATGGTCGAAGGAGGTTTGACCGCGAATCCCCGAGAGGTGATGGAACATACCCGCCGCCTCGCCGAAACATTCAAAGGTGCGTCGGAGATCCGACTCATGTCAGAGCTCGGAACCGACATCTCGTTCGAAGTCGATACGTCGAAATGGAACCTCGACATGGGCTGCTGTCGACAGAAAGGTTGCAGCACAAATCTGCCCGCAGGGGAAGTCTATACGGCTCCCGAAAACTGCACAGGCACCGTTGTGATCGATGGCTCCATGGCTGGGCTCGAACTTTTGAAAAATCCGCTAAAGATTCGAGTCGAAGAAGGACTCGCCGTAGACGTCCAAGGCGACCGTGCGAAGGAAGTCCTCAAGATCATTAACCCACTCGGAGACGTAGCACGAAATATCGCAGAACTCGGAATCGGTACAAATCCGCGCGCGCGCATGATCGGCGTTGTTTTGGAAGATGAGAAGGTGCGAGGCACTGCGCACATCGCGTTAGGCGACAACAGCACGATTGGAGGAACCGTCGTTGCCGGCGTGCACCTCGATGCGATAATTCGCAAGCCGCGAGTTTTTGCTGACGGGCACGAGATTGACCTGGTGTGACTCAGCAGTTCCGTATGGAACGGATCAAAAGCGCAGACAAGTTCGCTGCCTCATCTGAAGCAAGACAGTTCGATCCTTTTTTCAACAAAAAGGCGTAATGCGCAGTATTGACCGTTGAACGCTTCATATTGTAGCGCTAGGCTTCGAGGCCCTTGGCAAGAGAGCTATTTGGTCGCTATCTCTGATCCTTTTTGCTGGCACGATTCGAGATCGGCTTTGGTCGGTTTGCCTTTCACTCTAATTGGCGGAATGAGGACAGTCGCGCCTCTGGAGTGGAAGAAGTCTATGGTTTGGTCTATCGCGTCGCCGAGTTCTTCGTAAGAACCTAACACAAAAGCTGTCTTGTCGCTAAAATCATAACTATCATAATTCTTCATAAAGTAGCGCACGTTCGAGGGCGGTTTTTGATGGTACGTAGGAGTGGCGACAACGACCACGTCTGCGCTCTTAACATCGAAAAGCTTTATTTGTCGTATGTTTCTGATCAGTGTCTCAGCTCCTGCTTCGCGTGCTCCGCGCTCGAATGCATACGCCATTGTTCGCGTATTGCCATGATAACTCTCGTATCCGATGACAATTTTCATGGTTTTTACTATCCTTTTATCAACATAAACCTTTCAGCACCGACGAAATCGATTGTTCTAGTTTTTTGTGGGTTTTTATCAAGACACGACGCGGTGTCACGCGGCAAACAATTTATACGCGCACTGAAACTAGGTCAGAACGAGGCACACAAATGGAGAGCGAAATCTCGAGAAAGGAACTAGGTACACGAACTGGTGAGGCTTTAGTTGGGGAAATGCCGGAACTTGCACACATCGACATCGCAATCGGTCAAAAAGGAGGCGCTTTTGAGACAGCTTTTCTCACAGGTCTCGCGACGCCGCGAATGGGTCATACTGCGTTGTTGGCAATATTGGCTCCAAACTATGCCGTCAAGCCGGCCACGCTTATGGTAAATAAGGTTTCGATTAAGGGCGAAGCGCAAGCTGAGCTTATGTTCGGGCCAGTTCAAGCTGCGATAGCAAAAGCAGTTCTCGACAGTGTTCAAGAAAACGTAATTCCGGCTTCTATGGTAAATGAGCTGATGATAATCGCATCAGTCTATATTCACGGTAGCGCCAAAGACAAGAAAAAACTATATGACTATAACTACCAGGCTACAAAAAGTGCAATCGGCAACGCAATGAAGGATTTGCCGACGATAAACGAGCTATTGTCCAAAAAGGACGTCATCGTGCATCCCCTGATGTAATAAACAGCCGGCACCTTTTATGGAAAGAGTGTGACTCCTTCTTCCTCAATTAACTCTTTATATGCTGGCTCTATCTCTGCTTCCCACTTTAGCACGACGTGCAGTTCGCGCTGAGGCTCAAGTTCAGTGGTTATTCGATAGACCTCAGCGTAAAACTGTGGATGATCGAAATCGCTGGAAAAGAGCACCACTATATCGATGTCATAGACTTCTGGAAAAATACCTTTTGCGACTGAACCGTAGAGAACGATCGATTTGAGATTTGGCGCCCAAGCTTGGACTGCGCTGACAAAATTTCTGATCAGATCTCGATCAGGTGCGGGTATATCCAGAAATTCAAATTCGTGTTCGTTCATCTACAGCCCTCGAAAGTTTGCACGTGGCATCGCGGCGTCCTTTGCGTGCTCAGCGAGAAACTAACATAACCGAACGCCATTCAGTTTGTCCTTTCTGTATGCTTCTCACGCGTTCAATTCAGGGACTTGTGGCGGTCTCGGCAGGCCAACATAGTTTCTCGCTACACTGACGTAAATATATGATGGATCTGGGAGATTACTTAGAGAGATGCGCAAGACCCGAAAAAGTCGGAGATTTCACTTTGTTAATTCAAGGTCTCAAATGTGCCGGAGCTGGCAAATGTGAGTTCGCAGCTCAGTATCGTTCGCTGGCTGGTTGGTTTTAGCACGAGATGCAATCGAAGTTGTTCGGCAATCGAACGGTCTTGGGTATAGGCGTCTCCTCGAACATTTCCAACGTGAATGAATCCAGCGATATTGTTAACGACAAAAGCTTCGGCGTGTTGGGGGGTTTTGAACGTTGTAGCAAATCCTGTTGCCCTAAAGGTCAAGACAGGTAAGGAGCTATCTTCGCAGCCAACAATGCTTATTTGTGCGACGTTGTCGTTGACACGTTTTACCGGCCAATGGAAGATAACAATGCTATCATTAATCATCCGCTTGAGCATGTCCCGGTAGTCCGTTTTCCCCATCCCAAGAGCTGACTGGTTTGACATAAACGCCGTCGTCGGTAGAACCCCGCAGATCCTAGTTAGCGAGGTCAGTTTTTGTGGATGGCCTTGTTGAACGCCTTACTTATAAATTATTTACACATTTTTTTTGCATTTCCAGCTGACTACGAGGTTGCGTGAAGGCAGCCGTCGGATAAGGCTCTTTTGAGAATGAAGCGAGCAAAGGTGGATAAAGGCGATTCGCTAACTGACCGATTAGGGACGCTTTAGCCTTCTTTCGCGTCTTTCGGCCGCCATATCTTTGAGCAAAAAGGCATCGTAATTTCTTGTGTCGACGGCGAGAGTTTGGTCAAAACATTCAATAGCTGAATCAAGCTCGCCTAGGCCGAGGTAGAAACATCCGAGGTTATTCCAGGCCATAGTGTAGGCGGGATCAATTTGTATGGCTTTTTTGAGGTCTTGCATCCCTTCGGTATCAAGACCGAGGTTGAATTCTGACAAAGCCCGGGCGTTGAGTGCTTCTTTGTTCGTCGGGGCATGTCGTACAAGCTCATCCAACAAACTTTTGGCGGCTTGGAACTTTCTGCTGCTGTTTAAGGATATTGCTTTATTGAGCTTCACGTGGGACGCATTTGGCTTGATCCCAAGCGCTCTGTCATAGCACTCGATCGATTTCTCGAACTTGCTAAGAGCGAATAATGCCAATCCTTTGTTGTGCAGCGCTCTGAAATTGTTGGGCGCTCGCTTAAGCACGGCGTCGTAGTGATGGACAGCGTCGCTGAACTGTCCGTGCTTGAACTTGTCATCTGCTCGATCGATGAGGTACGTGACATCCTCATTACTCAGCAGTCTGCTTTTTTTTGTCTGGCTTCTGAACATCGAATCTCTCGGTTATCGGACGCAGCAGCGCCACTCAACTTCATCTTCTACTGCAAACAATTTATAAGGAGCGCTGGAAGGCGCACACTATAAATACTACACGATGCTCTAAAATATGTGTTCGCGCTGCCAGTTGCTACCTCAACACCGCGGCAAGCGAACGCGTTTTAAACGGTCTAGTAGCTGCATTGTGCGACCTGCGAGGGAGATTCACACGAACTTGGGATGGTTTAGAGAAAAGCACGCGGAACGGGCCGTGATGCTTCTTGTTATTTTCATCGTTGCTCTCTATTTGCGAATTGTACTTCCATGGGCGAGTTCCATCCAAGGCAGCAGCATCATCATCAACGATTTTGATCCGTACTATCATCTCCGGATAATCGAGAACACGATACAACATTTTCCTTACGTGCTTGCTTACGATCCTTATGTCAACTATCCCGCCGGATTTTGGATCGGTTGGCCACCACTCTACGATTTTCTCGCTTCGGCATATACGCTGGCGGCGATGGCGCTGTTTCACGTCAACTACCAAATTGGCGTCGCGACGTTCCCTGCGGTCCTGGGGGCTCTCGCGATCTTGCCAATATATTATATAACAAAGCTCGTGTTTGACTGGAAGGCGGGCATCGTCGCAGCTGCACTTCTTACGGTCATCCCAGCGAATATCTTGCGTTCGATGGTAGGCAATATCAATCACCACGTCGCTGCGGAAGTGCTTTTTCCGGCACTCTTATTCCTGTTCCTGATGCTCGCGTTGAAGGGCGACCTGACGTTTGGCAAGGTTCGGCGCTTCGCCTTCACTGGTGGGGACAAGCGGACTTTGCTCTACGCAGCACTGGCCGGTGTTTTTGTAACCGCCGGTTTGCTGACGTGGCTCGGTGCATTCTTGTACCTCGCCATTATCGGGGCGTTTGCCATTGTACAGTATAGCATAAACCACGTAAAACGGCGGGCATCCGATAATCTCACGGTTGTCTTGTTAACGATGTTTTTCGTATCGCTGATTACGATCCTTCCCGTAAGTCTCACGACCCATTTCGGACGGACAATAGACACCCTACACCTGTCTCTGTTCCAGCCGCTATTTTTGGTGGTGCTAATAGTCATTTTTGCGATATTCGGATTCCTCGCGTACTACATGCGGGGCATGCGGCGGGCAGCTTACCCGCTGACCATCTCTGCGCTCGTGGTCGCTGCGAGCATTGGCGTCTATCTATGGAATCCGGGCCTCGCTGTAACTGTGTTGAGCGGGTATGGCTTCTTCACACAAAGCGGCGTCTTGCAGACAGTAGCTGAGGCGCAACCGCTGTTCGGCGGCGCAGGAGGCTTCCAGCTTGGCACGGCCGCTGAGTACTTCCAGCTTCTGTTGTTCGTTGGACTCGCCGGTCTCGCTGTGCTCATATATCGTATATGGAAGAAACAGGACGAGGCTGCCTTATTGCTTGCCGTGTGGAGCGTTTTTGCCTTTGTGCTTGCCGCCATCCAAACGCGTTTTACGTTTCTATTGTCTGCTAACGTCGCGATCCTTTCCGGGTTCGTGATAGTGTGGATCATGGACGCGCTTATTGGCAAATCTTATAGCAAGTTGTCGGGCGTACGCGAGGCTGGGGCGGTGCCCCAACTCTTTGGACGTGAGGTAAAATATACGCAGCTTCTCGGCGTCCTCATTGTCGTGGCCGTTTTGCTCTTGCCAAGCATTAGTGTGACCACGTCGTATGCGAGGACCGCCTCCGGCGTTATCTCACCTGACTGGGCAGAATCGCTTCAGTGGATGAGCGCCAACACGCCAGCAACTTCAAACTATAATGTTACTTCGGGCCAGATACCAGCATACGGGGTGCTGAGCTGGTGGGATTATGGGAACTGGATCATTTTCCTGGGCCATAGGCCAGCTGTCGCGAATAACTTCCAGACAGGCGTCAGCGATGCCGCGCAGTTTTTTGTGAACCAGAATGAATCAAACGCCTCTAGCATCGTACAGAAAGACAATGTCAAGTATGTGATGACCGATTACGAAATGGCGGGCTATAACGACAAGTTCCAAGCAATTGCGCTTCTATCAGGACAAGGAGTCGACACATTCGTCACGACGCAAGCGCAGTTAGACCAAAATGGCCAAATGACGCAACAGCTCGTGCCAACCGACGCGTATTATAACACTATGGTCGTCAGACTGCAATATGAGGATGGCAACGGGCTCAGCCACTATCGCTTAATTCACGAATCGCCAAATTCGGTGGGCACGATCGGCGCGACTGAGATAAAGGCCGTCAAGACCTTTGAATACGTTGAAGGCGCAAAAATAGCTGTTCACGGCAACGGAAACGCTACGCTCTCTCTCAACGTCACCACAAATCAAAATCGGACGTTCAACTACACACAGAGTGCTCAGCTGAACGGCACCCACGTGTTTGTGGTACCTTATTCGACGAACGGGATGCCCTACGGAATGAAAACTGACCCTGCTTACAAGGTGACGGTCGGCAACGTCACAAAGGAAATCGCGGTGAGTGAGAGCGACGTTCAAAACGGGACTGAGCTTAGTCTCAGTTTTTAGACGATAAGAAGCGGTGCCGAGCCATCTCACGGAAGCAGTTCGAAGGCGCAGGCCGCGCATTTGGGTTGGACCTGGCCCGTTCTTGCTAGCAGGAATTCGATTGGAGCTTACTCAACATAGCGAATGGCCTCTGCGGGCAGTGTTCGCGACACATTTCTTGCAGGGATTGCGGTGCAGATCGCAATGGCCAGATAGACGATGAGGAGAACTAGGACAACCTGAACGACTGGAATCGTGAACGGAACTTTCACGGTTTGGTTCAAGTTAGTGTATATGGCGTAAGAAACAACCAAGCCGGTCGAGAGGCCTAATGCTGCTGCCAACGTGGTCGCAAAGGCCGCTTCAAACAGTAGCGACTTTACGATGAGGCTGCGGTTGAAACCTATGGCGCGCATAATGCCTATCTCTTGACGCCGCTCTATGGTGGATCGCACAGTCACGACTCCTACGCTGGCGATGCCAACGATAAGTCCGAGGCCGAGATAGGTCGACGTGAGCTGAAAGAGCTGTTGGCTCTGCGCCGTCATCTGCGAAACCTCGTCGCTAATGAGAAATGCGTTGATGCCAGCAGTTTTGTAACCTTTTTTGAGGTCGTAGCTAAGATCGATAGGTTTCATCCCGCTCGCAGATTTTATAAGAAACAGCGTATCGCCTTTTACCTCCGGAAAATAGTGCTGCATCTGTTGCTTGCTCATAAAAATGCCGTGCAGATAGAATTCGTCGAGGACGCCGGCAACCAAGAAGCGTGCGGTGCCGTTACCCACGTTAAATGAGATGGCATCGCCTGCTTTGATTTGGGTGCCGTTGTGCCCATACAAATAGCTTGAGTCTACGATAACGTAGTTAGGGTTATTTAGCAGATTCCAGGTTTCCGACGAGTTGACGCCCGCAAGAGTGTCCTCGAAGTTGTACTGTGCATGCTCAGAAAAATTCGTATCTACGCCATAAACGTTTGTTTCAGGTCCCTGCTGGTAAAGCGCTTGACCATTTATGCTCGTTCCTGTTGCATTCGCAACAAAGAGGCCGTCGTAGAAGTCTATATCCGATGCGTTCAAGAGCGCCACAGGTTTTGCGGCGGGTTCGGACGCGGGTGACTGGACCTCCAGGGTTGTCAAGTTTGATAATGGTGTGCTTGATGTCGCACGGATGTCGTATCCGCCGGTTTGCTTGCTGATATCTGGCTGATAGACGGCTGCAGTAACGAGCGCAACAATCATTACGAAAATGACGAGAGTTAATATCGTAACGGTCGTTCCCAATTTCTCCTTTTTTTGGAGGCAGTACGCCGATGAAGGTTTAATCAGGGCTTGACTGGCTTTAAGCTTTGTCAACAGCATGGAGAATAGCTTCACAAATGAGGTAGTGTTGGCGAGAACTACAAGAACCGCGCCTAGCACTAAGAGAAGGCAGCTCACGGTGAAACCAACCGTCGCGGCGAAATTGCTGAAGCCTGAGGTGCTAAGGATCACGCCTGCGTTGTAGAGCACGAGAGCTGCTCCTGCTAACGTGAGTATCTGCTGTCGTTTCATGACTCTTAGGGCGACGAGGGCAAAGCCAAAGATGATGAGCGTGGGTGCAAGAATATGCGCTGCTAGACTTTGAGGTGAAACGCCGTACGCGGCAAACCCGAAAACTAGTAGACCCACGCCGAGAGTGGGCGCTCCCCGAGGTAGGCGCGGCGCCCTTTCCGAATTTTCGACATTTCGTATCGCGCGGACGATATTCAACCTGCTTATTCTGTACGAAGCGAACGCGATTGTTGAGATCGTGACAAGTAGACCTATGAGAAATGCGGTCACGAGGTCCGTGACATCATAATGCAGAACAAGGGACGCCCCTGCGGGGCTTGCTGCTATAGTGGCTGCGTTGAGCGTATTTATAAGACCAGCGCCGATTCCGATCCCTAGTACTGACCCGATGGCTACGGCCAGTATCGCGCAGGTTACCCCTTCAAAAAGAAAGAGGAGTATAACGTGCCTTCGTTTCATGCCCAAAGCGCGGGCCAACCCGAGCTCACTTCTACGCTGTTCAGACAGCGTCACAAAAACGGTGACAATCAGCATCGCGCTTGTTATGATTGAAAACGTTCCTAGGGCGAGGAGGAAGTTTAAAAACTGGGCGCCACGCGCATCTGCAGCGGCCAGCATGTTTTGTTTGACGGGATTGACGTCGAATCGTTGCGACGTCCCTTGCAAGCCTTGCGTGAGAAGTGCTGACACATTACCAGATTTGGCTGCTCCTGATTCAGCATCGCCAAGGTTCGAGACCCTAATCTCATTGATTTGGCCTTCGTGTTGAAAAACAGTTTGCGCCGCACTAAGCTGCATAAAGATATTTTCATTCAACTCGTACTGCGCCTTGCCTTCGTTTTTTGCGATGTACTTAACCGTGAATGTGTAAGCTTTTACAGAAGATGCGTTCTCGCCGTAATAAATGGCAAGCCTATCGCCGGTATGTGCATCCAAATCTTGCGCAAGCTTGTCGTTGATTAGGACTTGACTGCCACTCAAATCGCTCGCGTTGGTGTGTGTGTCGTTCAGTAGAACAAAATCACCAAAGGGGGCGTCCAGGGTGAAGTTCAAGCCGACGAGCGTCACTCCGGTTGACGTAATGCCGCTGGTAACATCGTCCACAGATGGGACCCCCCCGTAGAGGCTTGGAGAGATGCCGTCTGTATTGTTAGTTATCGCTGAATCTGCTACAACGTGCTGATATAGTGAATAGTTAAATGGTTGGCCATTCGCGGCAATGGTTTCATCAATGTTGCCAAGTGAATCGTACGTTGCCTTGACGACAGAATAACTAAGGGAGCTACTCGCAACGAGCGACCCTGAGATAATTGCTGTGCTCACCAATAGCGCTCCGACTATAATAGCGGCGCTTTTCGGGCGTCGTACGATGTTTCTTACGCCCATTGTGAAGATTGACTTGTTTGTAACTGCAAGCGCGGCAAAAAGCAAGATTACAGTCACGGCGCAGCCGAGAAGTGCTAAGTACATCGCTGAGTACATTTACGTCCCTCAATCTGCGCACTTGGCCAATCAGACATTGGGCGTAGCTGATTCTGAGAGTATAGCTCCGTCTTTCATGCTGATCAGTCGATCCGCGGTCTTTGCAACGGACGGATCGTGTGTGACGATAACAAATGTCTGTCGGTTAGCCTTATTCAGCGTTTTCAGAAGCGCTGTGATCTGGTCTGCGCCTGCTGAGTCTAAGTTTCCTGTCGGCTCATCTGCCCAGATGATTGCTGGCCTGCTTATGAGCGCCCGGGCGATCGCCACTCGCTGTTGTTGTCCTCCGCTGAGTTCCATTGGTCTGTGATGTGCCCACTCTTCGAGATCAACACGCGAGAGCATGCTTAAGGCCCGCAAACGCGCATCTTTCTCGTTAATGCCTGCTACAAGCAGCGGCAGCTCAACATTTTCTAGGGCAGTCAGGACGGGCAGGAGATTGAACGATTGAAAGACAAATCCCATCCTGGTGGCGCGATATTCCGACAGTTCATTGTCGTTCATTTGTGAGAGCGGAATCCCTTCGATTTTGACCATTCCCGACGTTGGTGCGTCGAGCCCCGAGAGACAGTTAAGGAGGGTGGTCTTGCCGCAGCCACTTGGGCCCATAATTACTACCATATCCCCTTTTTCGATTAGCAGGTTCACGTCTCTGAGCGCGTGGACTTTCAGGCCGTTCAATTCGTATATTTTGTGCACGCGGTGCGCTTCTACCATCAACATGTTATGCTCTGTTCATGTTCACTGGCTACGTTGTCAATGGTGCAGCCGAGGTTTCGATGCGGACGCGCCCTACGGCGTCACGTGCGCACAACGCGCTGGCGCAATCGAATTCGTACTTAATTGAACGAACGCTTTATTTAGAGCTACCGGCAAGCGGCTGAAACGTATAAATATGATCAAATTATACCCGAAGTACGTGTCGGCAACAAATTACACAAGGTTACAAGATGAAAAACGCAAAGAAGCCCTACGTGCCGTTTAATGAGGAGCGCTGGCGCAACTGGATAGACTGCGCAAGGCAAAGTGACTACAAAAACATGGACGGGACGGCCACCACAGTATTCGTTGAAATGGAAGAAGACGTAATAATTGCGTGCTGTAAGGTTGTTAGAGGTTTCGAAATCGGCAAACTCACGCGTGAAGAATCTTTAGATGGCTTACATAACATTGAGGCGATAACAGAGGAAAAAGCTGACACAGGTGACGTGGAGCTTGACGACTTAATAGGACTCATTCAAGCTTCTCTGGTTGGCGCCTTCGCATCGTTTGAGAGCTACGTGAAAGCGTCTTTTGCAGACAAGGCCTCTATGGACGAACTAATACAAGACGCACTGGATCAAGAAAAAAAGGGGCACTTCGATCTGGCCTTAGCGATAGTAGGAAAGGTCGGTGCGCGAGTTATCGCAGGCGAGGCGCTGCGTCAAGAAACTATTGCCGAATTGGAAGACAGCTACGTGG
>Ga0255363_100097_pt1 | contig 24385 bp, 28 predicted proteins | sample GFST100metaG_FD_186007 | JGI IMG/M metagenome (GOLD analysis project Ga0255363, IMG submission 186007) | Peat soil microbial communities from Stordalen Mire, Sweden - G.F.S.T100 | ecosystem: Environmental > Terrestrial > Soil > Wetlands > Peat | place: Sweden: Norrbotten County, Stordalen Mire... | reverse complement strand
TGCCTGCGAGCACGGCCGGCGGGATCAGCTCTCGGCGATCTTCTGGAGGCGCTTCCGGAGCTCGGGGTCGCGGCGAGCTTGATCCACGAGCTGCTGCACACGCCCAGCGGTCACGCCTGCCCTAGCGGCGACGTCTCGACGCTTGGCCCCGGCGTCGGATTCGTCGATTATCGTGAGGTCGCGCTCGGCAGCGAGCGGGGCGCGTCGCTTTTCCAGGTCGGCGATCTCGGCTGCGAGTTCGGCCAGCCGATCTTCCTTGTTTAGTGGCTTGACGGGCTCCATCTGTTTAGCTACTATACAGACATGGCCGATAAGCTTGTCAATGAACTCGTCAAGGCAGTCCGACGGCAGGGCCGGGAAGTGCGTCCGACGACGAAGGGCTACAACCTCCTGGCACCGAATGGCCGCGATATTGTTGTGACCCGCAAGACTCCAAGCCACCAACGCTGGATTCACGAGGCCGTCGCCAAGATCCGGGCGGCAGACCCGAACTTCAGGTGGAACCGATGAGCGAATACCAGATCCTCTTCACATTTCCCGCCGCCTCCGACGAAAACGTTGAGGACTGCGCGGAAGCGCTGCTCTACACCGTCGAGGACACGCACCCCGAGCTCGCGGGCGTCACGGGCGCACACCTTGACCGGCACACTTTCGACGTGATGGTCGCCGCCGACGGCGAATCACCGGAGGACGCTCTCTCGACGGTCGTCAGGCCGGTAGCCGAGTCATTGACGGCGACGGGGTTGCGGCCGAGGCAGGCGACGGAGGTCGAGATCAAGAAATACGACGAGGCGAGCGAGAAAATGCTCGCCGCCGCATGAGGCTCTCGCCCTGGCGATGAGTTCAGCCCCCCGCCGCACCTGGTTAGGGCTGAAACCCGAGGGAGAGTGCCCAGCCGTTCGGACGAGGCCGTGTCGCGCCCCGGAGGGCGCGCTTGTGGTGCCGTGTCAGCGGGCGAGTAGCGGCTGAGCGCCCGGTGTCAGCGCATGTGGCAGGATCGCGATCTGCGACATCCAGCCGGGCCAGCAGTTGCCCACGTGCTGCTTGGCGCCGATCAGTGACTCGGTGGCGTTGCGTCTCACCGCCTCGACAGTGGTGAGTTCATCGGGGCGTGTCGCCGACCTGCCGCGTCACCGCATCGCGGGGATCTCCCCGCGGTTGAGATGGTGGCGGCAGGGAGGACTTGCTATACGAAGCTATGTGTGGACTCCTGTATAGCTTCGTATAGCAGTCGATACCCACCCGCGTTGCACCCCTCACATCCACGCGATAGCGTCTCTCGGAGACCCCGAGGCCAGGAGGAACTATGGGCGCCAAGCGACTTAACTGGTGGGACGATGCGGCGATCTTCAAGGCGATCGCGCCGCACAAGCCACTCGCATTCATGCAACGCCCGGAGTTGATGATCCGGCGCTGCTCCTACCTTGGCGGGCTCTCCGGCAACGAGGAGCATGTCGTGAAGGGGAGCAACACGATCCGGATCAAGCCGGACGGCATCGAGTTCGTGTACCTGGGGTCGGCGTACCCGAAGGTGCTGATGCAGATCCCGTGGTCGGAGGTAGCCGGCCTGGAGATCCAAGGCGGCGACGAGATCGAAAGCCCGGCTCTCGGCGGTCGGCGACTCGCCGGCGGCCTTCTCTCGCGCACGAGCCAGAAGCAGAAGACGGGGGCGATCTTCGAAGTGACCACCACCGACGACTACTCGGTCTCGTTTCGCACGGCGAGCATGACCTTCCGCGAACTGTCGGAAACGCTTGCACCGCTGCTGCAGGCAATCGATACGGCGCGACGGGCGACACAGCTCGCGTCCATCGGTTCACGGGATGCCGAGCCGGCCAGCGCCCCGAATGCCACGGCGGTACCTGTCAGCCTCCGCGAGCTCTCGGATCTGCATGAGCAAGGCGCCCTCACAGACGAGGAGTTCGCAGCCGCAAAGCGGCGCGTGATCGAGTCCTGAGGCGGGCTCAGCGCCGCCTGACCCGTTCTGAGCGAGCGGCCTCGCGAACGGCGATCCGGCCGGCACGGGCGCCCGCCCGCGTCAGGTTCGCCGCCGTCGACAACTCAGACGCAACGGTCTCCCTTGGGTTCAACCGATCCCCGCAACAGTGTGTAGTTGCCGGTGACCGTAGTGGGTGCGCCACCCGAGCGTTTTGCGCGGCCGGCTGTCCAGCGCTCGGGCGACGGCGGCGAGGTCACCGGCTCATGCTCACAGCCGGTTCCGATCGCAGATGTCTGACGAAACGGCATACAAGTGCGGGTGGGGCCTCAACCACACCACAAGCCGTCCTGCCTGAACCCGGCGGATGCTCGTTTCTGTTGAGCATCCGTCGGCTGGAGCAGACGTTCCAGAAGGCATCCACGTAAGGACCGCCACTGCTATGACCTTCGTAAGCATCCGCGAGCTGTCGCGCCAGGCGGGCAGCATCGTCGACAGCACCCGTACCACGAACCGACCGACAATCGTCACGAAGAACGGCAAGCCAGTAGCCAAGATCTTCCCGATAGCCGAGAACGAGATCGAGGATGTCCTGTTGACCAAATACCTCGAAGACAGCGGGGTGTTCGATGAAGCGGAGCGCGAGCTAGCTGCCGGTGAAACGATCCCCGCCGAAGACGTCTTCGCTGACCTAGAAGACGAATGAGCGCCGACCGCGTTGTGTTCCTGCCCCGCGCGGCGCGGGAGATCAAGGCGGTCCCAGCCTCGGAACGACGACGCCTACGCGACGGTCTCGAGCACCCTCGCATCGGGGCGCTGAACCTCGACATCAAGCCCCTCAGCGGACACCCGCCTTATAAGCGCCTACGAATAGGAGCTTGCCGGGTCATCTACACGCAGGACGTAGACGCCGCAGCGTCCGAGGTCGTGTTCACCGTCGTTGCGGTTGTCAACTGCCGCGATCTCCGTCAGGCAGTGAAGAAGCTCCGGTAGCCCGAGATCCGTCCGGTGGACGGCGATAGCTCGCCGATCTACGGCATTCTGGCCGAAGGCGGCTCGCCGCTGCTCGCCGACGACACGGTGCTGGGTATCCAGACGAGCAACGGGCTCCAGGGGAGCGGCACCTCGGTCTGGATCGGCAATCCGAACGCATTCGACGATCCCGACGCGGTGGACAGCGTCAAGGCGACCGTACAGGGCCTGCGCGTGAATGGCTACAACAAGCGCGGGATCAACGTCGCCGGTCTCGGCGCGGCCGTGCCGATCGAAGGAAACGCCGTCACCGGACCTGGCTATGCGGTGAACAGTCCACATGTGAGCGTGCTACAGTGGGCAGCAATCGGGGGTACGCCCCCGACGGAGCCGTCTAGACGGCTCAGCAAAGCGGGGTTAGCGGCGACAAACGGCAGCGCATTTAATGACGTCGGGCTCCCGAAGTTTCGTCTTCGAGAAGCGGACTGTCGACATCGTGCGCAGTATTCTTGTTTTGCAAGATTAGTAGCCCGATTGATGGTAGAAATGCCTCTATTGAGAGGCATTTCTGCTATCTGGGCCAGATTCGCTTGATAGACGGAACGCCTTTTTTGCTTCCGCGGACTGCTCCGTCGGGATAGACGTTCGCGTAACTGCGGCGTGGTAAAGACCAAACGGCGTTCGCGGATAAGAGAGTTCCAGAGCCTTTGCGGCAGCTGACGTCCCAGTGAAACCCTGCCAGCAGCTGATACCCGGCAATTATGAGTTCCTGTCGACCGTGACGCGCCGTTGCGCGTCTCCAATCGTGTCCGCTCTGATCTACGCGACTACGGCCCGAGCCATACCTCGTGGCGAACGCCTGCCGGCCCGCATCGTGATCGAGCTCTGGACACGGTCCACCAGCATCGAAAGTCTGTAAAGGCAGCATCCGCGGATCGTCCTGGCCGTCGCACCGCACGACCGCTCGCCAGGAGTCAAACGTTGGCTCCAGGGTCGCAACCTGGGTTCGACCGTTGACTAGGAGAAAGCCGGCCTTGTGTGCCACGAAATCCGAGAGCCTTATCGTGTCCTTCTCTCGGATGTCGCTTCGGCGAGGATCCCGCAAGACGAAGACAGACGAGACGGCAGCGACCATCGTCGGACCGTGATGAACGAGGCGGTAGAGCCGGTCGGCGTCGTCAGGCGCGAGTAATTCGATTGGCTTCCATCTCCAGTTTCGATTCGGACGGATCGTCTTCGCCTTTAGGACGGTTAGAGCCAGACCTGCTCGCTGTGCCTCCCGAAGCAGTTCGTCCAGCAAACGCTGGAGTGTCTGCGACGGAGACTGAGGCCTCACGACTACAACCTTCGGAGAGGTCGACTCGGTCACCCCGGTCATCGATACATACGGGCGACGACTGAAGCGGGCAAATCGAGACTTTCGAGCTCGGTTCGAGTCATCGCGCGCACCGCTCGAAGGGCCACATTGCGTAAATGTTCGATGTCGTCGCTTGGAGCTGGACTTAAGGAGGCCGAACTTATGATCCAGTCTGCGGGCGGATCGATCGAGTGAGCCTCGAACCAGCTATCAAGCCTCGCGCGAACATGTCGCTTGAGCACACCGTACCAGCGATTCCGATACTGCTGAGGAAGCATCTGACTGCTCGTGGAGGACGCGCGCCAGGTCTCAAGGCTGTCCTGCAAAGCGGGGTTGATTGCGCCACGTATCTCGTTGGCAAAATCCGAGCGCCATTTGCCGAGTTCGTCGGGCGTAACCGTAGGAAGCAGCAGGTCGCTGTCGGCGGCCTCTTCAGGAGAGTGAGGCACCGCATAGACCCCATCCCACGTGTATACCTGCCCGCTGACGCAGTCGACCACCGCATCCCAGAGATCTTGTCTGATACGCCACTCGCCTCTCTGCCACGGCGGCGAGGCAGCAGCGACAATGGGCTGATCGTTGACATCGAAGCTCGACGCTAAGACCACGCTTGGCGGGCGAGTTGAGAGGTCGAGGCTCACCATAGGGGTGAGCAGCTTAACGAACTCTTGCATCGTTGTCGCGCCCCAGTCAGCCTCGTCGAAGCTCCGGTCCGTGAGACTAAGAAGCCGGTTCTTTAGAACCGCGATAGTCATGCTTCGCCAGTCAGGGCGCCCCGCCGCCTTAGCAGCGGCATATGCACGCAGAACCAACTCTTGGGCGCTCTCCAAGCGGACTCCGCGGCTGTCTTCCGGTCCGGGTTTGCCCGTGCCGCCGGACATCACGGGCGCTCCGGTCGGTCTGCGTACATAAGCTGACATCCTATCGCGAGGGTTATCGAGAGCGACCGTCACAAGCGCTGCTGCTCAGCCATTCCTACCGTCTGGCGATATGCGCCGGCAGCGGGAAGGCTCAAGCGGCCCGCGGCAATGCGCAACCGGCTCGGTCACGCTGGCTGAGTTCTCGGCGACCGCTGCTCGCCGGCGACACGGCGCTAGACATCCAGACGATCAACGGGCTCCAGGGTGACGACGGCGGCACCTCGGTCTGGATCGGCAATCCGAACGCATTCGACGATCCCGACGCGGTGGACAACGTCCAGGCGACCGCGTGTCCGGCAACCACCAGTACACCGGCACCGATACCGCTGCCGCCAGCGGGATTCTCGTCTTTGGTGGCTGGCCACTGCCGTTTGGGGAGCGGCTCTCGCAGCCCCACTCTTCGCCGGACCGAGAATCTCTGTCGGTTGTAGAGCGATAGAAGCTGCGTTTATACTGGTGATTCTAGGTGATAATCTTGGGATGCCGATCAATGATCTGGATGAGCCCTTATGCCTGCGACACGCCCTAGACCTGATTTTGAAGCCCATCAGCGGGCGATCCGGAGCCCGTTCCCAGCCGTCGCTGGGGAGCTGCGGGAGCTTCTCGGGGCGCGATTGGTCGCATATATAGGTGGTGTTCAGAACACTCGTGCGGTTCGAGATTGGGCTGAAGGTCAGCGTGCGCCGTCGCAGGATGAGCAGCAGCGCTTGCGTCTCGCTCTGCAGGTGGCGCTCCTTATTACGGCAGCGGACGACAGCGAGATCGCTCAGGCTTGGTTTCAGGGTCTCAACCCGCGGCTCGATGACCGCTCTCCAGCGCGGATGCTCCGAGACGGAGCGCTGTCGGAGGCTGGTCCTGCGGTGGTCGCTGCTGCCCGTGCGTTTCTCGTTGGCGGATGATGCCTAAGCTTCACTCGGCTGAGCTTCCCGAAGTCGTCTGTCGCCTCGGTCGTCTGCCGGATCCATGGGAGTGGCCTGACTGGACCTATGCTCGCGAAGACGGCACGTTCGGGCACCGGTATGTTGTGATGAGCGGCTCGACAAGACCAGCATCGAGCTCAGATATGTCACCGTCTGGAACTGGCTGCAGATCCTCTCGTGGGCGACCAGCGCTCGCACGCAGCATCAGCACCTCGTATTGCGTCAGACGCTGGTCGCTGTCGCCGCTGCGGATGTAGGCGCCGTTCATCAGCCCGGCGCCGACGTGGTAGCAAGGTTTCGCATCCGGGGGAAGCTCGGGAATCTCGGCTACAAGCACGTCCAACCCGTCAACCTGCTGAATGTCGACGTTGGCCCGCACGGGTGGCTCCATCGTGTTGCACATCGATGCGAAGTCGGCCTGCATCTTGCCGGGATTGGTGATCACCGTCACCGCAAACTCCTGTCGCTCATCAGCCCCGAGAACGACAACGCCTCCCCCGGGGCTGTTCGAGAACGCCGAAAGCGTCTCACGCAGCGACTTGGGCAACCCGCTTGCGGCAGCCTTTGCCTCCACAGCCGAGCCGTCCGCACGCACACTCCGCAGTTCGGAGAGGACGTCCCGCAGCTCTTCGTCTGTCATCCGCTACCTTCAAGCATCATCCGACATCGCATGATCGCTTCATCCTGCATCTGGTGTCGGATGAAGGCTAGGGAGCCCGTGAAGATTTAACTGGACACCCGCGCGGCAAGCGCCCAGAATCCACTCTGAGGACCGGCCCCACAGCTAGCTCGACCACCGAGCAGCCCTGCGAGGCCCGCGCCACGCGGGACGATGCATCGGGAGCACTGTAAGAGCACGCTGTCTGACCCGCCAAGACCCGGCGGAGTCACCCAACTTCTACGCGCCACCACGAAGGGCGGCATCCCTCGCGCCCGTTGCACTTGGGATGAAGGCACGCCGCGTGTCTGTGAGGCCGGTCGACTATCCGGTAGGAAAGGATCTGGAGGTTGAGATGGGAGATCACAGTAGGGGAGCCCCGCCTGATCTGAGCCACACACCTCGGATGGCGAGGCGAGTGGGCCGCACGCTGCTCACCGGCCTCGTCGCAGCCGGCGCGCTGGCGGTGCCGGCCGTGGCCGCGGCCAAGCCCGCACCACGGTTCCCGAGCCCGAAGCCGGCACCGAAGCCGTCGCCGGCGCCGGCGACGCTGTATGTCGGACACGGGTCGTCGACCGGGGCCGATCGCAGCTGCAGCACGCCGGGCTACAAGTCCGTCCAGGCGGCCGTCAACGCCGCGAAGAACGGCGACACCGTCTACCTGTGCGGTGCCCAGTTCGCCGAGCAGGTCACGCTCGCCAAGTCGATCACGCTCACGGGCCAGCGCGGCTCCGGCTTGACCGGCGTCGGCTCGTCGATCACCAGCCCAGGCGCGCTGCTTTCCATCGACGGCGGCTCACCGGCGGTCCGCGGACTGACGTTCAGCGGTCCGGTTGACGGCGGCAACTCGCCGATCTACGGCATTCTGGCCGAAGGCGGCTCGCCGCTGCTCGCCGACGACACGGTGCAGGATATCCAGACGATCAACGGGCTCCAGGAGGACACCGGCGGCGCCTCGGTCTGGATCGGCAACCCGAACGCGTTCGACGATCCCGACGCCGTGTACAACGTCAAGGCAACCGTCGAGGGCCTGACCGTGAGCGGCTACAACAAGCGCGGCATCAACGTCGCCGGTCTCGGCACGACCGCCCTGATCGAAGGCAACACCGTCACCGGTGCCGGCCCGACGACCGCCACCGCCCAGAACGGGATCGAGATCCTGTTCGGCGCGCGCGCGACGATCATCGGTAACCGCGTGTCCGGCAACCAGTACACCGGCACCAACACCGCCACCGCCAGCGGGATCATCGTCTCCGGCGGCTGGCCGCCGCCGCTGGCGACGAACTCGCTTGTCGAAGGTAACGATGTCGTCAATAACGACGTGGGAATCGACTTCCTGAACTACAACGACGACGGCAGTGGTGTTCCCACGACCCCGACCCGGGACGTTGCGGAGTTCAACACGATCACCAGCTCCGCGGTTACCAACGTCAGTGGCGTCGAGGCGGGCGTCGGCTATCAGGCCGGAGTCCTCGACAACGGCAACCGCGACGAGATCATCGGTAACTACATCTCCGGACGCGGCTACGCGGTGAACGGCAAGCTCGACTGGCAGGTCTCGCCGGAGGTCTTCACCGAGACCAATCGCGTGTCGGCCTTCACGCGGCCGATCGACGCGGGCCTGAGCTGGTACGACACGGACCCGATCGTCTTCGGGAACCACTAGACGAGCTGGCGCTCCTGGCCCGGCAGAGAGCACCGAGCCGGACGGCTCCACCTCACTGACTGGCCCGGCCCGCCCGCCGCTGACGCGACGGACGGGCCGGCGTGTCGCCGAGGTAGCGATCAACGCACGCTTGGGTGGCGTCGAGGTAGCGCTCGAGCGCGCGCCTGGAGATCCTGGTCTTGCGCGCCGACAGTCAGATGGCTTTGAGCTTGCCTCGCTGGATCAGCTTGTAGACGCCGTCAAGCGTCATCTGGAGTCGGTCGGCGGCCTCGGGGACCGTGAGGCGCACATCGTCAATGGCCTGGGCCATGCTGAAAGAGCTGCCAGAACTCGGCTACGGTCAACGTGACTGCTCCACCCGAGTCGTGCGGTCTCAGCGGCCGGACAGCACGGAGTTCAACCACTCCTGCAGGTAAAGCCATCGGGCTACGCCGAGTGAATGGTGGCTCAACGTCTAGCGCCCACGCATCGTACGCCTGACGCCAGAGTACCAAGCGAGTTCGTATATTGATCCGACGATCAACGAGCCTGGCGCCTGAGCCGCAGGTTCGTCGGTAAGCTAACGCAGTCATGGATTGGGAATCGTGGCAAGAGCGCTGGGATCGGCAGCAAGAGCTGTATCTGCCGGACCGGGAGGCGCGGTACGCGGCCATGCTTGATGTGGTGGAGGCCGCGTGCGGGCAGGCACCGAGAGTGCTCGACCTGGCCGGCGGGACTGGTTCGATTTCGCGACGGGTTCTGGCCCGGTTCCCGGGTGCGATGACGGTGATTGTGGACGTCGACCCGGCGTTGCTTGCCATCGCTGAAGGCACTTTTGCCGCTGATGACCGCGTTTCCGTCAGGCGGGCCGATTTGGACACGCCGGCGTGGGTAGACGTGGTCGGCGGCTCAGGGACTTTCGATGCCGTGCTCACTGCGACCGCGCTGCACTGGTTGACAGCCGAGCGCATTCAAGGTGTGTATGCGGAGACGTACGCGCTGCTGCGTCCCGGCGGTGTATTCGGCAACGCCGACCACATGGCCGATGCCGGCCTGGTCGAGTTAAGCGAGGCTATCGGGCGTCTGCGCGAAACGCGCATCGCGCAGGCAAATGCGGCTGGGCAGGCGGACTGGGAACAGTGGTGGGATGAGTTGGCAGCCGAGCCTGAGATGGCCGCGCTCATCGCCGAGCGCAACCAGCGCCTCGCGCCTGCTGCCACAACCGACCACACCCGCTCTAACCTTGCGTCGTCTTGGCATCTCGACGCGCTGCGTGCGGCCGGTTACGCTCAGACCGGCTTGGCTTGGCGCGGCCTGCTCGATGCCCTCGCCGTTGGTGTGCGGGGCTGAGGCGCCGGAAGGCATTTATATTCCTTCCGCGCATGAGGAGGTGTCTCCGATGGCTGCGCTAGCGGCGATCCCGTCGAGGACGTGTTCGTATCCATGAACAGCGCGCTGCCAGACACCGGATCCCCGGTCGGGGAAAAGGTCATACGTCGCAATCGGCCCCGTGAGTGGGCTTCGCACTGGCAATCATCGGATGTGCCAACTGTGCCACCACGTGTACAGTGGCTCGCGTCACTAAGAGCTCTTCAGCTTGCAGGGGATGCCCTGCTGTTATTCGAGCATTGTGTTCGTATGGATGCGCCTGCACGGCGCACACTCATTGCAGATAGAGCGCTTGGATCAGACGGAGTTACGTGATGTCCGATGCGATCGCATGCGATGCCCAGGCAGTGCACATGCCCTGCGCACCAGCGGTAATGAAGTCAACGTGTAGCTGTCGCGTGTGACGGTCGAGCTGCTCGCGCGAGTAGTTGATGCTCCTGGTCGCGGTCAACAGCTCATCCTCACGCGCGGGGATGTTGAGGTCACCCCCCCAACGAGGCTTCGCAGTTGTTGGGAATGTCCCGCCCTCAGGTGCGCAATCTGATGGACCAAGGCTTACTGGACTTCCGAAAGGGGGCGCTCATCACCGCATCCGCCTATCTTCAGTCCAGAGCTTCCTCGATGCGGAGCGATCGCGCCGCATAGGCTTGCGCTCGTGCAATGCGCAATCAGGCGCTCCGCCTATTTGGGCGGCTTCCCCGGCTAGGAAAGGTCGGTCGAGAAGGACAACAAGGCGATCCGCATCGACCAGGCCGGCATCGCGTTCCAGCGCCTGTCGGCGGCCTACCTGAAGGAGCTGGTGCGGATCGCCCGGTTGCGGGTCGCCGGCGACACGCTAAGTGGGATCCAGCAGCCGGCAGCGCAGCCCTGGATACCGTGAGAACCCGCGGTCGAGGGTGATCAGGGATGCCGATTGTTCGATTGCCAGGGCCGCAAGATAGGCGTCCGGGACCAGGTTCCCGCGGAGGCTGAGCTCCCGGCAGAGTCCACAGAAGCGCCGCCAGTGGGTTGGGCCCGGATAGATGAGTGCTGTCGGTGGCTCGAGCAGGACGTCGAGGAACGCGACCACGTCGGCGGCCGGGTCCGGGTTCCGGAAGACGCGCGGGCTCGTCAGCAGGCGCAACGCGCTTGCCAGGACGAAGTCGCTGAGTCCGAGTACCTCGGGACCGCTACGCGCTTGCTCGAGGAATGAGCGCGCGGGCGCTCCGCAGCAACTCGTCTGGAAGGTCGATCGTGGTTCTCATGCGGCGGGCATAGGTCAGGCTATGCAGCTATCTGCATGAAGGCGCTGGCACTGCATCTTTAGCTGGACAGGCGCCCGGCAAGCGCCCAGAATCCACTTTGAGGACCGGCCTCGGAGACGGCTCGCCGCTGCTCGCCGACGACACGGCGCTGGGCATCCAGACGATCAACGGGCTCCAGGAGGACGATGGCAAGGTTCATCGAAATTCCCCGTTTGTGATCACGGTTGTCCTTCGCCTGTGATGGCTGGTTGGAGGGCGTTGATCGCGTCGCGGTGGACAACGTCCAGGCGACCGCGTGTCCGGCAACCACGAGTACACCGGCACCGGCACCGCTGCCGCCAGCGGGATTCTCGTCTTTGGTGGCTGGCCACCGCCGCTTGAGTGGCGTCGAGGCGGGCGTCGGCTATCAGGCCGGAGTCCTCGACAACGGCAACCGCGACGAGATCATCGGTAACTACATCTCCGGACGCGGCTACGCGGTGAACGGCAAGCTCGACTGGCAGGTCTCGCCGGAGGTCTTCACCGAGACCAATCGCGTGTCGGCCTTCACGCGGCCGATCGACGCGGGCCTGAGCTGGTACGACACGGACCCGATCGTCTTCGGGAACCACTAGACGAGCTGGCGCTCCTGGCCCGGCAGAGAGCACCGAGCCGGACGGCTCCACCTCACTGACTGGCCCGGCCCGCCCGCCGCTGACGCGACGGACGGGCCCGGCAACCTGATTGTCCGCGTTCGCGGCAGCCGACTCATCGGCGATCGACGAGTCAACCTGGGACAGCCAGACGAACTGGTAGGTGAACATCGTGGGCCACAGCGGAATGAGGAACCGATCAATGGCCCGCACGACGCGCCGCGCAATGCCGCCATGCTACGCGAGGACGTCCAGCGGCAAGCCCGTCGCCTTCTGGCGAACGATGCTGAAGCCTGCGTCCCGCAGACCCCGGCGCATAAAGAACCGAACGTGGCCGTTGTCGAGCAGACCGCGCTGGTCGTAGTCGAACCGGCCGAGTGCCGTCCGCCCACGCGGATACCAGCGGCCGAAGTTCGGGACCGACGTGATCAGCACGCCCTCGGGTGTAAGCAGAGACCGGATGGCCCGAAGGATCGCCTCCGGATCGCGGACGTGCTCAAGGGTATCTCCGCAGACGACTCCGGGCCGCGCGTCGATCGAGGCTGCTTACACTGGCCGGGTCTGCGGCGAGACGAGGGCTCGCAGTATCGAAACAGCGGTGCCTCGGCCGAGTGCTGGCCGCCTGCGGGCGAGGGGTTCGTGAGCGGCTGCTCGCGTGGGGCGCTGGGCAGCGCGACATCGCGGGCGCGCCGGCGACGGGCGCGCGGACAACGGCGGGCGGGGTGATCGGCTAGACCTACGGCTCCGGCAGGGACGGGCTGTGCGCTGCCAGGCACGCCGACGGTGGTGTCACCGTCGGCCCATTGTGATGGGTTCGTCGATTATCCCTTCGCCCGACACATCGTCAGTGTCGCAGCGCGCAGGCGACATTTCGCGTTCGCCGGAGCGTAGGCGCAACTGGGTATCGCGGCACTGGAATGAGGCCGAATCGTCGTGCCTGGGAGGGCCGATTGGCCCCTCGCGTTGCGCTGGACCCGCCTGGTAGTGGCCGGGCTGTTCATGCTCCAGCTCGTCGGTTTGATGGTGTGGAGCTCGGTTCTCTACCACCGCTTCGCGCTTACTTGGGATTTTGAAACCCGCGAGCAGGATGCCTACCTGATCGCCCACGGCCAGTTCAACCCGTTCATCAACGCCCACAGCGCCTTTGGCTATCCGTTTCTGCAAAACCACGGCGAGTACGAGATGGTGCTCATCGGCGAACTGTCCCGGGTCTGGGGCGCCCCGCTGCTGCTGCTCTGGTGACAGGATCTGTGTTTGGTCCTTGCTGGCTGGGTTGCGTTCGAATGGGTCGGGGACGTAGCGACACGGCAGCACGTACAGGGAGGGGTGCTCAACCTATCGGTGACACTGGTGGCGCTTGGTGCGCTGCTGTTGCTCACTTCGCCATGGATCGCCTAGACGGTCCGTTTGACGTTCACTTCCACGTGGCCTGGGGATCTTTGTTTGCGATTGCGACGGTACGCGATTTGATGCGCGGCAAGCGGCGCGGCTGGATCTAGGCGCTCGCCACGATTGCGAGCGGCGATGTCGGCGGCACTTACGTCATCTTGATCGGTGTGTCATTGGCGATTTGGGGGCGTCGATGGTGGCGGCAGGCGGTCGTCTGGTTGTCTTGGGCCTCTTCTGGGTCTGGCTCTTGGGCCGCTGCACAATAACGAGACCCTGACCGGATCGCTTTACGCGCCGATCATGGGAAGTGCCGCCGGCTCCGGGTCCGGCCCCTCGACGCTTGGTGTGGCTGTCGCGATGATCGAACATCCGGTCCGCGTGCTCGACGTGCTCTGGCGCGGACGTACCGATATGCAGGCGAACCTGTTGTCGGCGGGGCTGCCCGGGGTGCTGTGGCCAACGATCACGCTGATCGTCGTCGCGGATCTTCTGGAAGACACCATGGCTGGGATCATCGGGTTTTCCCAGCCCGGCTTTCAGAACGTGATCGTGACGCTGCTAATGCCGGTTGGCACGATTGCCGTACTCGCCGCGCTCTCGCGTCTTCGCCAGCGCGCGCCGCATTGGTGCCCTGATCGCGTTGCTTGCTGTAAATATGGTTTTTTGGGCGGCTGTTTGGTTTCCACGGGTGTCCAAGACCTGGCTGGCCGTGACACCTGCCGCTGCGAGTTTGCTGCAGCGGGTCCTAGCGCAGGGCAAACCCGGCGATCAGGTAATCGTGTCACCGGGTGTCATGGGCCGGTTTGCTGCCCGCCGGTACGTATATCAGCTCTTCTCCGCCACGGCGACGTTCCCGGTCAAACGTAACGTGTCTGGTTCATTTTCGCTCCTAATACCGGGATCGAGATCTCAAACCCTGCTCAGCTCGAGGGTGACATTGGCAAGGTCGCGCGGATGCCCAATGTCAAGTTGGTCGCGGCTTCGACCGGCGTCTCGGCCTTCGTGTGGAACGTACCGACAGGCGCGCATCAGATCGTGCTTACTGGCGCGGCGCAGGGAGGCGTGCCGGGCTGGGTCATTCCTGGTTCGGCTGGGACGCCGGTGCGGACCGGCGCGGTTGGGCTTTGGCATGCACGGACCAACGGTGCAACTGGGTATGTCGCTAGCGGGGACTATTGGTCGCTGCTGCGGGGCGCGTTCCACACAGCGGTTAATCTTGCGGGACGCGGGCCTGCACAGATTCAAGTATGGGACAACACCACCGGGAAGCTGCTGGCCCAGCGCAAGGTCGCGTCGGGCAGCTCGCGCCGTACCGGTGGGTTCAGCTTCAGAATAAACCGCGTTAGGACTCAGCGGCTGTACACCGGCTGGGGCATCTGGCGAACTCAGATGCAACCGCCACCGGCTGGCGATGTCGTTGGGGTGAGAGTTTGGCTGCCAGATGACGGGTCCTTATCGATATATCAGGTCGCGATCACACGAAGCTACGGCACGCGCGTTAACCCCGAAGCGGCTGCCGGCGTCGGCATCCATTTGCAAAAGCCGCGCTGAGCGCGCGATACCGCTCAACACCTACATAGGCGTGCGATTGCCGGTTCTGCACGCGAACTGGAAAGTTGTGAGGCGCTCTCGGCCTGCGGTGCTGCGGTAGGAACGGTGCTGAGTCGGGCTGACCGCCGCCATCGCTATGCGCAGAGGTTCGGGACCAGACCGACTGGTCCGTGCGCTTCGGGTAGACTCAGTGACCCAGCGGGTTTGCCACCCACATCCGACGGCCAGTGATCAGGAGCTCGATTTGACACAGTCAGAAGTGACGCCAACACTCTCAGTTCTGATGCCTGTGTACAACGAAAGCCCGCGTGTGGTCGAAGCCATCGAGACGGTGCTAGCGGCGGACATGCGGGTGGCCGACGAGGTGATCGTAGTCGACGACGGCTCGACCGACGGAACCCGCGAGCTGCTGCGATCGCGCGACTGGGGCGGGCGCGTCACGGTGGTCGAGCATGACCGCAACCAAGGGAAGGGCGCCGCGGTGCGCACCGCCCTTGAGCACGCGAACGGCGAGTTCGCCGCGATCATGGACGCCGACCTCGAATACGACCCGAACGATCTGGCGAAGCTGCTGCCGTTCGTCCTCGACGGCCGGGCTAACGCCTGTTTCGGGCAACGTGCATTCGATGGCTACAGCAGCCACTCGTTCTGGTACGTTATGGGTAATCGCGCGGTCACCATCGCGTGCGACATCCTGTTCAACGTGTACTTGCATGACATCATGACCTGCCACAAGGTCATGCGGACCGAGTTGTTCAGGTCCCTGGGCCTTCGCGAGAACGGCTTCGCGATCGAGGCCGAGATCACAGCCCGGCTGGTGCAGCGCGGTGAGCGCATCTTCGAGGTACCGGTTCAGTACCACGCGCGCACGTTCGACGAGGGCAAGAAGATCAGAGGCGCGGACGCGTTTCGTTGCCTGAAGACGCTGGTGCGCTGCCGGGCGACAACCACAGCCTAGTTAGGGGTTGTGTATATTTAATTGTCGGGGCGATGGTGTAGTTCCATTCGCCGTGGAACTCGTCCCGTTCGATGTTGACCGCCGCGAGTTGCTCGTCGCTGACCTTGATGCTGGTCTCATATGTCCGGTCATCGAGTCGGGCGTAGACCTCAAGGCCGGTGCTCGTCGTGGCTATCAGGTCGATCATGACCTGGTAGCTGGTCAGCGGCTTGGCTCGCCAGTTGACCTGGATATGGCTGAAGAAGCGGTGCTCGATCCGGTTCCACTTGCTGGTGCCGGGCGGGTAGTGCAGCACCTGGACTCTGAGCCCGGTCCTGTCCGGGAGGCCTTGCAACTGGGTCTTCCACAGCCGGGTGCGGTAGCTGCCCGAGCCACCGCCGTCCGCGGTGATCGTGAGGGTGTGCGAGCCGGGGCGGTCCGTGGACCCCAGATCACGCCATCACGCCTCGATCGAGGCGACCGAGAACTCGGCCGTGTCCCCGGAAGTCCCGACGCTGACATACCCCTGGTCCCGGGCGATGTCATAGACCCCATAGGGCACGCCCTTGCCCTGCCCGGTGGGGAAGTCATGGGTCTGGGCCAGCAACGGCCGGCCGGAGGCACGCAGCTCTCGCCCGGCGTTCTTGTACTCGCCGGCGAGCTCTTTCTTCTTCGTATCCACGCTGATCACAGGCTGCCTCTCCGCGAGCGCCCGACTGCACACATCGGCTATATGAGCGAACTGCGCATCCCGGTCAGGATAGACGGCACCCTCCGTCTCCTTGCGGTTCGCCTGCAGCGTGAACCCCAATCCCTTCAACAGACGCCGGACCGTGCTGGCATGTACACCGAAGCCCTGAGCGGCCAGCTCTCGGGTCAGGTGCTCAGGGTCAAAGTCGTCCACCGCAACGGCAAGCATGGATCACCCGCGGTCGCGCCATCCAGGAGCGCCAACAAGGCGTCCTTCAGGCCAGGCTCACGCTCCAGGGTCGCTTTGCGGCCACCATCACCGCGATGAACCCTCCCCGCCGCCGGGGGGATCACCCGCTGCGGACTCTTTGATGCCCCGACGGATGGTCGCATCTGCAGGCCCGTCGCGCGGACTACCGCAGCGATCCCGCCATACCCATGAGTCTCTTCGCTTCCGTCGCGGCCCACAAACGCCTGGAGCGCTCATCCAGAGACCCAGACACGATCGCGGATACCGCTCTCATCGACAACCGGGCCGCGCCCACACCAAAACTACAGTCCGCCACGCCAAATCCCTGCCATCTACTGACAGCTATCCAGAAGTAACCACTTAGTAGCTCCACGGCTGGGGTTCTGGCCGGGAGCTGATAGGAGGCGTAGGACGCCAGACGGGTGTTGGCGCTACGGCTACTGCGCTGGCCACGTCGCCAAAACCAGCGCAGTAGCCGGCGGTGCCAAGCGCTCATCTAAGTGTACAGGCGACCCTCGGCGGAGGGTCGCGAAACGCGTGTCGGGGCGGGCCAGCGGGCCCGCCCTCAATCGTCGTCGCCTTGCAAGGCTCCCGGCAGCGAGCGCTCAAGTGTGAGTTGGAGACCTTCGTGTAGCTCGATCGTGGGGCCCCAGCCGAGCAGCTCTCGGGCCTTGGTGATGTCGGGACGGCGCAGCTGCGGGTCGTCGGTCGGCAGCGGCTCGAAGACGATCTTCGAGGTTGAGCCGGTAACGGCAATCACTTCCTGTGCAAGCTGGAGCAGCGTGAACTCTCCGGGGTTGCCGATGTTCACCGGCCGATGCAGCCCGGACTCAGCGAGGCTGATAATCCCGCGCACAAGGTCGTCGACGAAGCAGAAGGAGCGGGTCTGATTACCGTCGCCGAAGACGGTCAGCGGCTCGTTGTTCAGCGCCTGACGGAGGAACGTGGGGATGGCGCGACCGTCGTTGGCGCGCATCCGCGGGCCGTAGGTGTTGAAGATCCGGACGATCGCGGTGTTCAGGCCCTGCTGACGGTGGTAGGCCATCGTTAGCGCCTCGGCGTAGCGCTTGGCCTCGTCGTAGACGCCGCGCGGGCCGATCGGGTTCACGTGGCCCCAGTAGCTTTCCACCTGGGGGTGAACCTCGGGATCGCCATAGACCTCGGAGGTCGAGGCGAGCAGAAAGCGCGCACGATGCAGCTTGGCAAGGCCGAGCGAGTTATGTGTGCCGTTGGCGCCGACCTTAAGCGTCTGCAAAGGCAGGCGCAAGTAGTCGATCGGCGACGCTGGGGAGGCGAAATGATAGACGAAGTCGACGGGCTCGTCAACGAAGTACGGCTCGCTGATGTCTGCGTGTAAGAAACGGAAGTTCTCGCTGCGCAGATTATCGATGTTGCGTAGCGAACCGGTCTCGAAATTATCGGCGCAGATTACCCGGTGACCTTGAGCCAGGAGCGCGTCGCACAGATGCGAGCCGAGGAAACCGGCGCCACCTGTGACAAGGCATGTTGACATATCTCCATCCTGCCATATCTCGGCACGATCCCGCAGTGAGGCAACCGATCGATCGTTCTCAAGTTCCTGGCGAAAAACGCCCGATCAAGGGCTATAACTTCCGGTGACGCCGCTGAGAGCTGCGGTGTGGCCCCCGGCGGCGAGCCTGTAATCGCGTCGCGCCCGTGCCAGGCGCGGCGCTGGCCTGGGAGGGTTGACCATGGTTGACTCTTGCGTGCAGCAGGAAGCGGTGCTGGGCGCGCCCCGTGAGCACCATGAGAGCATCGATTCGACGAATCGTCGCGCGCTCGAACTCGCTGCCGCCGGGGCGCCTCACGGCACGATGATTACTGCGGCCGAGCAGACCGCCAGCCACGGCCGCCAGGGGCGGTCGTGGACCTCGCCCGTGAACACGTCCCCGTCGATGTCGCTGGTGATTCGTGAGCCCTCGCCGCTGCTGTGGCTGGCGGTCGCGGTCGCGGTCGCGGTCGCCGAGACTGTCGACCGCCTCTGGGAGGAGCAGCCGCAAGACGCTCGCGCGATGATCAAGTGGCCTGCCGACGTCCTCGTCGACGGCCGCAAGGTCGCGGGCATCGACCTCTACGGGCAGCTGATGGTCGACCTTGGCGACGGCATCGAGAACACGGTCGCCGCCGCGAGGTGCACCTGGTACGGAGTTGAAGCGGGGTACCCCAGGGCTGCTCCATCATGTTCGTGCTCGTCCCTGGGCAAGCGCTAGCGTGCTGGTTTGCAGTGGAACCGCCCGTCATCACCCTGCTCACCGACTACGGCCTTGCCGACGAGTATGTCGGTGTTTGCCACGGGGTGATTCTGCAGACCTGTCCGACCGCGCGGCTGATCGACATCAGCCATGCGGTGCCGCGCCACGACATCCAACGTGGCGCCGTGCTGCTGATGCGCTCGCTGCTGTTCATGCCGGTCGGCATCCACCTTGCCGTCGTCGACCCCGGCGTCGGCTCGCAGCGCCGCGCGGTGGCGCTGCGGACCGCCGACGGCCGGATCCTGGTCGGCCCCGACAACGGCCTGCTGTGGCCGGTCGCGCGGCTCTGCGGCGGGATCGAGCTTGCCTACGACATCGGCGAGTCGCCGGCGCGGCTGGAGAACGTTTCGGCGACCTTCCATGGGCGCGACATCTTCGCGCCTGTGGCCGCGCGGCTTGCCTGCGGGGAGCCGCCCGATGCCCTCGGCGCCCCGATCGACTCGGAGAGCCTCGAACGGCTCGAGCTGCCGCGGCCGCAGCTGCGCGACGGCGCTTTGCTCGTACGGGTGATCGGCGTCGACGAGTACGGCAACATCCAGGCTGGGGCCGACTTCCGGGAGCTCGAGAAACTCAGCGCCGGGCCCGGGGACACGCTGCTTGTCACCGGTGGCCACGGCACCGCCGCGAAAGTCCGGGTGGCGCGCACCTTCGCCGATGTCGCCGCCGATGAGCCGCTGCTGCACGCGGACAGCGCCGGCTGGCTCGCGCTGGCAGTGAATCGCGGCAGCGCAGTCGAGCGCTTCGGCCTTGCGGTCGGCGACACACTGCGGATCGCGCCGCTGGGGGTGTGGTGAGCGAGCCGCTGCCCGAGCCGGACGGCACGGCACAAGCTCCGGCCCTCGGCCAGATCCGCCTGCACTACCGCCGGATCGGCTCGACCAACGCACGGGCGCGCGAGATGGCCGCCGGCGGCGTGCCGCACGGGGCGCTGGTCACCGCCGAGGAGCAGACCGTTGGGCACGGCCGGCAGGGTCGGCCCTGGTCCTCACCGCCGGGCACGTCGCTTTCGCTGTCGCTGGTCGTCAGGGATCTGTCGCCGCTGCTGTCGCTGGCCGCGGGCGTTGCGGTCGCGGAGACGGTTGACGCGATCCTCGCGGGCGGCCTCGCCGCCGTGGCGCCAGCGGGCGCCACGGCAAGCAATCCCGTGCCACGATCCCCGCGGGTTCAGATCAAGTGGCCGAACGACGTCCTCGTCGACGAGCGGAAGGTTGCCGGCATCCTCGTCGAAAGCGTGCCCCAGCAGCACTGGGCGGTGCTCGGGATCGGTGTGAACGTTGCGATCCCGGAGGATGCGTTCCCGCCCGAGATTCGTGACCGGGCGGCGACGCTGGGGCTGCCGAAGAGTGCGATCGAGCCGGTCCTGAAGCTGCTGCTGGCCGCGCTTGAACGGGTGCTGGCCGCGCCCGGTGCGGAGATCGTCGAGACGGTCCGTGCTCGCGACGCGTTGGCTGCTCGCCCGATCCGCTGGGATGCCGGTGCCGAGCACGGCACCGGCGCCGGCATCGACGACCGTGGCTGGCTCTTGGTCCGCCGCGACGACGGCACCCTCCTCGCCCTCGACGCCGGCGAGGTCCACCTGCAGCGCCCTCAATGAGTCCGATCGCCTAGATACCGTGGGTTTGTGCCTGCTGTCGAGGAGATCGTCTACCAAGCTGGTCGTGCGGCACTGGATGACCAGGAGCGCATCGTCTCCGGTGTGCGTCAGCGTACCGGGACATTGCTGGCTGCACACGCGCTGGTCGCTTCGTTCCTGGGCGCTACGGTGGTGAAGATGCAGGGGCTGCGGGGCTTCTGGGGGTGGGGTGCGCTCGTACTGCTCGTCGTCGGCTTGGTGCTGGCGGCTGGGTTGCTGGTCAACTGGCGGCTTGAGTTCGCGCTTGACGCACGCAAGCTCTATGGCGAGGTCTACGAGCAAGCGGACGAGGAATTTGATGCAGGCACGCTCGGATGGCTGATCTCTCTTAGATAGGCTTCAGCTATGGCGTCAAATCCTGCACCCGCACCGCGTCCGGTTCCGCCGGACAAGATCAAGACGCTACCGACAAGCATCGGGATCCCTGAGGGGCGGGGCAGCGCCCCATCCTCGCGCACATCCCGGCGCTCGTATCGGTAACCGCCGAGGAGCAGACCGTTGGGCGCGGCCGGCAAGGTCGTCCTTGGCCCTCGCCGCCGGGCACGTCGATCGCGATGTCGCTGATCGTGAGGGACCTGTCGTCGCTGCGGTCCGTGCCCGCGACGCGTTGGCTGCTCGCCCGATCCGCTGGGACGCCGGTGCCGAGCACGGCACCGGCGCCGGCATCGACGACCGTGGCTGGCTCTTGGTCCGCCGCGACGACGACACCCTTCTCGCCCTCGACGCCGGCGAGGTCCACCTCCAGCGCCCCTAGCGCTGGGTGCTCTACCCACTGGCCTTGTCCTGGAACCCCGGGCGCGGGCTGGCTGCGGCAACCGGACCGACCTGCTGGGCCCCATCGACTACGCCCCGTTGGAGCGCCGTTCATCGCACCGTCAGGGTTGGTGCTGCAACATGCCTGGTGAGCCGGGGCAGACGATGATATCCTGATCTTGCCGAGGCTTGGAGCGCTAGCCGAGGGTTTAGGTTCCGGCCTGATCTCCGTCGACAGCTAGTCCATCCGAGCCTCGACGTGCGTGAGAGACCAACCGCGAGCTAGCGCTTGCGTTCCGGCTGCCAGCACCAGACGCTGAACTTCGGGAGCTTCTCGCGCAGCGTCTTCGGGTGATACTGCTTCCAGAAACCGGGAGCGAGACGGTCAACGCCGTGCGCCTTGAGTTGCTCAGCCAGATGATCCCGCACGCGAGCTTTGGCGGCCCGGCTCGCCGGCGAGAATGCTTGTTTGACTCCTCCGAGCAGGAGATCCGTGAGCTGGAGGCATTGGTTGGCGTCGTGTCAGGAGCGAGTGTGTTGTATTCGCGTGATTGCCGGCGCGCTGCCTCTGTAACTGTCGGGTGGCTCAAACCGCTCACGTAAATGGTCTACGACATCATATCCATACGCTAACCGGAGGTGGTCAAGGAACATCTCTGCCCCTGTGATGCGATTGCCATTGAGTGGCGAACTCAACTCGGGCTGTAGGACGAGCTCACACCACTTCTTATAGGCCCTCCGCTTTTTCAGCGTGTCAGGTTCAAAGGCGTCGCCAAAGTAGCGTCCATCCCACATACGCCACTCGAACGCCACAGCTCGGAAAAACGCATCACTTGCACAGAATTCATCGATCCAAGCGTTGGCTACTGATACATCTCGGTCGGTCTTGATCGCGTTGAAGTGCAGCTGTCGATATCGGGCCTTATGCTTCTCGCTAGTATTGAAGTACGAATACTCGTCCTTGACTTTGCATAACCGACGATGGATGTCTGCATGGTGCGGAACGAACAGCATGCCGATCAGCAGCCAGTCGCTGCCCTCGTGCGTCCCGGACTCGTCGACGTAAATGCGGTAAGCCATAAGTCGTCAAGTAGTATGACGCGCCGAGTGGACGAAATCGGTGCGCGGATAACTGCTCATACTTGGCGCGCTGGGCTGGTGCGCTTGGCGTCCGGGGGCGGGCTGCATTGGCTCCCGCACGTTCGACAACAACTTCTATGACGCCCCGGTTGACGTGCTCTATCTCCATAAAGGCGACCCGAGCACTGCGGCTGACTTCTACGAGTCGGCGGAGGGACACGCGTTGCGCTTCGATGCTGCTGGCGAGCTTGTCGGCGTGACGATCATTGATCCCCGCTGGCTGCTTGGGCGAGACGGTCGGATCACGATCACACTGCCGATCCCGGAACGGATTGACGTGGACGCTGCCGCGCTTGACACGCTCCTCGTCGCCGCCTGAAGCATAGGTGCCGAAACTCGGCTGACCGTCGCCCTGTCGGCGGTCAGCTCGCCCCGCGACCCTGATCGCCCACCCCGACAGCGTCACCAGTGGGCCGGTGAAGAACGGGACCTCCTCGCGGACGTGGAGGCGCACTTGAGCGCCGTCCAACCTGGCATCGGTGGCATAGACTGAGAAGAGGAGGTCGTTTATGCCAGAGCCAGTTCCTGATAGGGAAGATTCGCTAGAGACGGCTGTCACCCGCTTCGAAGAAGCCTCGCCGTCGCTCGAAGAGTCGCTTGCGGGCGTCGAACCGCTTGCATCGGTCGAACAGCTTGACATCGCCGATCTCACTGCCGACGAGCGCACTGCGTTCGCGGCCGCGCTTGCCGAGCCGTGACGACGGCGGCTGTCGTCGATACGAATGTTTTCACGGCTAACGCGCGTCGAGCAACTGTTAGTGCTCGAAGTTAATCCGATGTTCGCTGAGCGTCACAAGCGATTCGTGCGCGTAGCGTTCAGCTTGCATGGCCGCCTGATATGCAAGCAGTACAGCGTCAACGGTGATTGTTGTCTGCTGAGTCGGCAGTGTCATGTCATGTGAGTACTTTGCGAGCAGCATCGTAGTGCGAGGATGACACTGAGATAGCCCCAACAATGTCTCTAGGGCGGAGTTGGTTATCTCAGTTCCGTTTGTTGCGAAGTGCTGACTGTGCCCTATTTTATGGTGTCGAATGCCATAAAATAGGGCACAGAATGCCATAAGGTGCGCCGTAGGAGGGCACCAATGCGAGGTCCAGGCGGTGGCTCCCCGCGCGTCGCTCCGAGTAACCACGGTTTGGGCTCTCCACTTAACCGGAGTGATGATTCGGACGGGCGCGCCAGGGTCTGCGTTGGGCGGGACAGTCGAGGACGTACCCGAGCTTGTCGACGCCGAGGTATCCGCTCCAGCCGTCGGTGATGACCGTTGCTCCGTTTCGACGTGATCGGCGATAAGCCGTGAAGCGTCGCGGCGGACGCGTCCTCGATCGTCGCCATCCGGCGCCGTCCGAATCCCTTTGGCGGCGCCACCTCGACAGCGATACACACCAGTGATTTCTTGCCTCGGGGCCGTCCACCTGTCAGCCCGGGCTGCTGCCCGCCGATGAAGGTCTCATCGACCTTGGCGACGCCCGCCAGCCGTTCTCGGCGTGGCCGGACCAGCCCCTGCCGCAGCCGGTGAAGCGTCACCCACGCCGTCTGGTACGAGCCGATCTCCAGGCTCCGCCGCAAGCTCGGCGCCGAAACCCAGTCCTTCGCCGCACGCTTAAAACCACACCGTCAACGGCGTCCGGGTCTCGGCGTCAGGATCAGCCCGCGACCCTGACCGCCCGCTTGGGCCGGGTCACCAGCGGGCCGGTGAAGAATAGGACCTCCTCGCGGACGTGCAGGCGTGCCTGGGTTGCCCGTAAGGTGCGCATCAGATCGACGCTGCAGTGCAGCTTGCCGGCCTCGAAGGCGTCCGCCCGCGGCCCCTTCACGCCTGAGTTTTGCATCTGACCATCTACGCTCTGCGGTGTCGAGCAAAAAGTTGGGGAAGATGGTGAAGACTCAACAGAACCGTACCGTTTTCAGTACGGTTCTGCTACTCTTAGCCTTGAGATGGCCCTCGCTTCAACATATCGACGCACCCTGCGCGAGCGCGCACTCGAGCAGTACGGCTACGTCACCACGCGCAACGCAGAGGAGCTTGGCGTGCCGGCGGTGGAGCTGCGGAAACTCGCGAGCCGCGGCGGGATCGAGCATGTCGGGCATGGGC
>Ga0255363_100094_pt1 | contig 25104 bp, 23 predicted proteins | sample GFST100metaG_FD_186007 | JGI IMG/M metagenome (GOLD analysis project Ga0255363, IMG submission 186007) | Peat soil microbial communities from Stordalen Mire, Sweden - G.F.S.T100 | ecosystem: Environmental > Terrestrial > Soil > Wetlands > Peat | place: Sweden: Norrbotten County, Stordalen Mire... | reverse complement strand
CGACTTACCCGTCTCCTGCACGATCCGAACAGCGCTGTCCTTGAACTCCCGATCAAACTTCTGCCGTTTCTCTGACATCTAAAAGACTCCTTATAGCTGGAGTCTCCACGATCATGGGGGAACCACACCGGGTTGGCCTGAAGGTCGAATGTGTCAGGATGGCAGGCGTAAGTGAACATCGCCTGCAGCACCTGCCGGTACTTGTTGACGTTGCGGGGCGTGAGTCCCTCCGTGTCCAGCTTGCGCAGGAATAGGCTGTCATGCAGAAGGTCGAGGGTTCGAGCCCCCTTCAGTTGCTTCAAAAACCCTCCGAATCGGAGGGTTTTTCTTATGTCCGGGCAATCAAGCGCGGGCTGCCCATGCGCTCACGCGGAGCTTCCGCGGACCGCATCGCATCCTGAACTCCCGCTCGCCGACGGGTCGGACCGCTGCCGCGCGCACCAGTTGTCGCTGTCCCCCGAAGATCGGATGAGTTCGTCGAAGCCGGCCACCGTGTCCATCACGGCAGAGTAAGTCGTGAGGATCGCGGCCGGCTAGCTGCGCTCGGGCGACGATCAGCTGTGCAGGCGCATCCGCCCGGAGAGCGTGCCCTTGATCGCCCCGTGGCGCTCCAGCCGCCACTTCGAGTACATCCCGCGCAGCCGACAGGCGGACAGCTTGGCCGCGAGCCGTACGAGCGCATTGATTTGGTGGCAGCGCAGACGGACCGTGCGACACTGCGCCTACGCGAAGGAGCGACACTCAAACTGGAGAACGGCACTGAGATCCATGTGGATCTCGATTCCGCCGACCTTGGGCGTGATGAGATCACGCTGCGCCGCATCTCACCTGAGGAGAAGCCACTCGCCGCGAAACTGGCCGTCATCGACCAGATCACCGCCGCCGCCCGGCCGCACCCAGCGGGGACAACCGGTTGGCTGCTCGCAGCTGACCATAACCGCGCCTACTAACCCAAGTGCCCGGCCTCCCGGATGGGCCCCATCGGAGTCCGCACCCTGAACGCAATCCACCCCGCCGCCAGAGAGCTACACGACAACAGCCTCATCGAGTCAATGTTGACATTTGACCACCAGCTCCAAGCCAGCCGCAAGCTTCACGACATTGCGGTCGAAGCGCCGATCAGATAGCGACTGCTCACGCATTTCACGACTCAGTCCGCGAACTCGATGTAGGTAACCTCCGCTCCGCAGCTGCAAAGGCGGGCCTCTGCGGGGCTCCCGTGATACACGCTCCGCTCCGGTTCTTTTGCTGAGAGGTCCCCTGGCGCGGACCCGGTCAGCACCGGCCTACGCCCGAGAATGGGCCGCGAACACCACCTCTACCTCGATGAGCCGCCTCCCGGTTTCCATGTCTATCCCGCAAAGCCGCCGTTGACGTTATGTACGGGATTCTCTAGAATGCTGTACATCTCGCCATGACTAGATCAGCGCCACCTATCACGCCGGCCAGGCAAAGAGCCGCCGCACATTTGCTGGAGGTCTTTCGCGATCGCAGCGCTGTCGACTACGCCACGCTCACTGCTGAGATCGATGTTTCTCCGCGAACGCTTGATCGGCAGCTCGGCGTCTTACTTGCTGAGGGGCGGCTGTTCCGCCGCTCCCACGGGGTCTACAGCCGCCGGCCGCCGGAGCCGGGGTTGAACCCGGAGGGCGTGGAGCTGCTGGCGCTGTTGCGCGGGTCCGACGCGGATGCGCATCTGACCGGTTTCGACGTCCTTGCACCCTACGCGCACCAGTTCGCGCACGGCTACGAGCATCTCGTCTACTGCCATCCGCCGCACGCCAGCGGTCTGACCAGCGAACTGTCGGATGCGCATTGGCTGGTGCTGCCCGCCGGACGGCATGCCCGGCTCAGCGGCACCCCTGAGCGGACTGTCGTCCTCCGTGGGCAGGCCCACGATGCGCGGCGCTATCCGGTTCGTGACCATGTCGCGCTGCCGGAGAAAGCGTGGGTGGATCTGCTGCGCGAGGTGCGCCGCAGCCAGCTTGCCTTCGACTACGGCGAGCTTGGCCGGATCTTGCGGTCCCTCGAACGTGCCGGAACGCCGCTCGCAAGGCTTCGCACCTACGCCCGCAGCGTCGGCTACCACGCCTGGGTGCAGGCCGCGCTCGGCGAACGCGAGCCGGCCAGCGGCGAACAGGCGCAACTCGCCGCCGGATACGCAGCATGAGCGCGCTTGACGAGCACCTCGATCTGTTCCGCGCTGACTGGATTCGAGAGCCGCGGCTGCTCACGCAGCGACTGCATGCGGCCGGTGTCTCGGATCGCTACACCGCCGAGCTGGCGGCGTGGTGCGCCGAGATCCACGCGCACTTGCGCGACCTCGCGGACGAGCTGGGGATCGATCTCGTGCTGATGGGCGGCAACGGCACCGCGCTGCGCTTCGACGCCGTCCGGCAACGCGGCTCGCGCGATAACGACTACCTGACCGCCGCCACGCCCGCGGACATCGATCGCTTGATGACGCGCTTCAGTGAGCGTTTCACCGCCCTCGGCGACCTTCTGCAGCCGCAGCGCTACGAGCCGAAGAACCCGGTGCGCGAGCTACCGCTGGCGACCTACGTGGTGCCTGTGCCGTTGCGGCTCGACCACGGCTACAGCCGCAACAACGAGATCAAGCTGGAATTCCACTTCGAGCAGCAGCTACCCGACACCGAGCTGATCACCGGCACGCTCGGACCGGCGGCAACACCAGAGATCACCGCCGCCCTGCCCCAGCTGCCCTACCAGATCGCACTGAAGCTGATGACCCTCGCAGCCAACCCGGTCGGCATCGACGAGACCGTCCGTGCGGCGTCGGTCCCACGTCAGATCTACGACGTGGACCTCCTCCTCACCGGCCTGAGCGCCGACCAGTGGACGATCCTCAACCACTACATCCGGCAACGCTACGAACACGAGTGCCGACTCGCAGACGTCACGGTCGCGGACGGCGAGCCGTTCAACGGCATCAGGACCAGGCTCGAACGCTGGGGCAACTGCCTCAACGAAAACTCCGAGCCATGGATAACGATCCGCGCCGCCCAGCAAACAGGCCTCCAACACAGCGTCCACCTACGGCCATGGGGCTGGCGAGCACGCGCCTACCGACTCATCATCGCCACCGAAGCATTACGCGAAGGCGAAGACGGCTGGCATGACTGGGAGAGCGCCCGCACCATCGCCGGGCTCGTGCCCGCCAACAAAGCCAAAGCCTTCCGCACACCACTCGCCGAACTCTCAAACACCAACACCCGCGAGCTTCCGCTCGAGCTTGACCACTTCGTCTGGACCGCGATCGACGCCGGCCCAGCCGGCAACCTGCATGCTCGCCTAACACGTGCTTACCGGCTGCTGCAAAGCGATTGACGAGTAGAACCCGCCACCCGCAGCGGATCGAAACGCACCTGGTCAGCTCCGAGCTGATACCGGAAACCGGATCTGCATCGCCATAGCCCTTCCTGTGAGATGACCTACTCAATCTTCGACCGCGGCAACCTGGTCGTATCGTTCGATTAGGCACCGAAGGCTGAGGAAGCGCTCAGCGGGCCAGCGGCTGCAGCGCCAGAAGCCGCCGACAGCCTGTTGCTTGTCGCCTTCGACGAGGGTGGCCAGCCAGTCGCTGATTGCATACCCCGCGCACGCTTGCTGCTACCCGCCTGAGCTGACTCAGGCGTGGATAGCCTCCGCTTAGCGGTTGTCAAGCTCGGCCCCTCCGAGGGTCGCTCGCTACGCTCGCGACGGCTAACGCGGCTTCCCTGACAACCGCTCCGCTCTGGCTCTTTTGCAGGGAAGGTCCGCTAGCGCGGACCGACGAACACCGGTCCGACCCGCAAGCCTCGACCACTCACGCGGCGACATCGTAGGCAACGCAAGCCGCTCGGCGAGCTGCCGTTGCGTCAGGTGCGCAGTGATCCGAGCCTCAATCAACGCCACCGGCAGATCCCGCAACGAACCCAGCGTCGGTTCGGCAACGCGGCCGGCACGTAGCTACTCGTAGCGGTAAAGCTGCGCCTTCAGCCCCTCGATCTCACTCTGGGTAGCGTCCTGCAGCACTTGGTGCAGGCGCGGATGCACACCCGGCGCTGGGACCGACGCCGCCTGCTGCGCCCCCGTCGCCGCCGCCGGCTCACGCTGCGTCATGTGCGCGCGCCTGCGCGCATCAAGCAGCTCGGCGGCAAGCCGGAAACGCACGTCAAACGCGCGCAGCTCCGCCACCGCCTCCGGACCCTCGGCCTGCGCCTCATCCTCAATGAACTGCATCAGGTCGCTGAAATCACCCATAGTCTGATCATGTGTTATGGCACATCACAAGTCAAGCTCATGGCCAGCCGTGAGCTAGCGCGCTCCGGCGCCCCGCCGTCCTACGCGAAGATGTCAACGGTGCCAGAACCGCTGCTCTCGCTTGAGGCGCTGTCGTCGCTCGAGGCACTCGAAGAGCCCGAGGTGCCCGACGAGCTCGAAGCACTCGAGGTGCTCAAGGCACCCAAAGTACTGGCTTGTGCGCTGACCACCACCGCCTCGTCGGCAACAACCCTCTCCTCATCGGCAGCGATCGTCACCTCAGAGGCCTTGGCGGCCACGTCCTTGGCCAGCGTCGCCTCGTCGGCCTTAAGCTGCTTCTGCGCCGCCTCGAGGCTGGCGGACGAGGTCGCGGTTGATGAAATGCTGCTGATTGACGACAACAGAACCCTCCCGACGATTGATGGACATCCCGATAATCGACGGCTCAGGTGGTCGAGTAAGGACCAGAGGCCGATTCAGACGGTTTCCTCACACCGCGAAGTCAGCTCTTCGCCGCCGTTACCGACGCAGCTCACGACCCGCGCCCTCAGCTCGCGGTGAAACTCCTGGGCGGGATCTGGCAACGCGGGTTGCACACTCCGTAAGCTCAGTAAGTGGCAGCGGGCAGGCTACAGCTCAGCTTGCCGTCAACAGCTGCTGTGAAGACACGTCAGTATCAGGCTTCATCCGCAGGCACGATCATCGACCGGCGACGGCTGTCGCAGTCGCCGGTCGTTTGGGACCGGCACCGACCGCGTATAAGAAAGGGGACCCACTTATGGACGTACGTCAGCTAGAGCTGTTCCTGGCGGTAGCCGACGAGGGCAACTTCACTCGGGCGGCGGAGCGCGCGTTCATCACCCAGCCTGGGATGTCCTCGTCGATCGGCGCCCTCGAGCGCGAGCTGCGGGTCAAGCTCTTCGATCGCGGTGCCGGCGGCGCGTCGCTGACGACCGCGGGACAGGCCTTCCTCTCTCCCGCCAGACGGATCGTCGCCGACGCGACCGCGGCGCAGCGCGAGCTAACGGAAAGCGCGCGGACCGGGCATCCGCGCTCGGCCAGGGTCGGAACCGAGCAGTGCATGGGCGACCTCGTCGACATCGCGGATCTGGTCACATCCTTCAGCGCCGGTCGAGATCTGCTGGACCTCGTCCTCGAGCAGGCCCCCTCCACCGTCCTGCTGCAGCACCTGCGCCAGGGCGAGCTGGATGTCGCCCTGGTCGCCCGCGATGCCGACTGCGTCGGAGAGCCGTCGCTGCCCGGCGCGCGCGAGGTGCCGTTGCGCGAGGAGCCGTTCGTCGTCCTGACCGCTCCGGGACAGCCACTCGGTGATCTGGGTCAGGTCAGCTGGGACGAGCTGGAGTCCGAGTCGTTCGTGGACTTCGCCGAGACGTGGGCGGCACGGCAGGTGCTCGACCGCTCCTTCTCGCGTCGCGGTCGCGTCCGCCGCAGCGGGATCACCGTCGGCGACGTCCATGTGCTGCTCGATCTCGTCGGTCATGGAGTGGGCGTGGCGGTCGTTCCCGAGTCGGTGGCCGCAAAGGACGCGGCCGCGCACCTGCAACGGCTTTACATCAGGCAGGACGTGCCGCGATGGACGGTCCTGCTCATCGTCGCCGCGCACGCGACGGCGACCGCCCGAGCCTTCGCATCGACGTTCGTGCCACAAGGCGTGATCGACGAGTCGCGCTCCAAGCTGGACCTCGCCCTGGAAGCCGTCGGCGCACCAGCGCCGTCACGGCCATAGGGATCTTTTATTGGACGCGGGACCACCGGTCGCCATAGCCTTGGCAGCATGGCCTTGGTGCGCCCGGATCGACTTGGCGCGCCGGCGGCCACAGCTCTGCCGGAAGGCCTATCTGAACTGATGCGAACGTCGCCCGCTGAGCGACGACGTAGCCGAAGGGACAATGCATGTCTGAATACCGCTCATTGAAGGGAACGGTCGTCGCGATCACCGGCGCCAGCGCCGGTGTTGGGCGCGCGACGGCACGTGACCTCGTTAAGGCCGGGGCGCGCGTCGTCCTGGGCGCCCGCCGGAAGGAGCGCCTCGACGCGCTCGTCGAGGAGCTTGGCGGCAGCGAGGTGGCGGTCGCCGTAGTCGGCGATGTGCGCCAGCCGAGCCACTCCAACGAGCTTGTGGCCGCCGCGGTCGAGCACTTCGGCCAGCTCGACTCGCTCATCGCCAACGCCGGCATCGGCATGTACGGCGGCATCCTCGATCCGAGCGACGAAGACCTGACCACGATGATCGACACGAACTTCACCGGCACGGTCTGGTCGGTCCGGGCGGCTGTGCGTCAGTTCGACGCTGCCGGTAAGGGCGGCGACATCGTCGTCATCTCGTCAGTTGCCGGCTTCCGCGGCGACGCCAACGAAGCCGTTTACGCTGGCACCAAGTTCGCCCAGGTCGGACTGACCGGGTCGATCGACCGCGAGCTTCGGCCGCGCGGCATCCGCGTCTCGATGATCTGCCCCGCTGGCATCGAGACCGAGTTCGCGATTGGCCGCGGCCGCACCGAGGGTGACCCCTCGCTGGCCGAGTATCTCCGCCCCGAGGACATCAGCGACATGGTGAGGATCGTGCTCGAGCAGCCGCGCCGGGTTCGCACGACCCAGTGGCACATCCGCCCAGAGTCGCAGGCAAGCTGAGCCGCTACTAGCCCGGCTCAGAGCCCGCAGACCTCAGGCCCGACGCAGCGGCGGGCCGAAGGTCTGCGGGCATCCGTAGCACCAGGCCCTGCGAGACGCAGGGCCTTGCTGTTGCTGTCACAGCGAGGTTGGAACCTGTAAGTACCTAGTGATGGGATTCCCTGGGCAACTGCCGACAGATGCCGAGCTGGCTGCGAAGACGCTGACCGAAGCGGCGGCGTTCGGGGAGATCTATCGACGCCACGAGCAGGCGGTGCTCGCCTACTTCCTGCATTGGAGCGCTACGCCGGACGTCGCGACCGATTTGGCGGCTGAGACCTTCGCCTCGGCGCTCGCGTCGATCGCCAGCTATGACGAAGCGCGTGGCGAGTTCCGGGCGTGGCTGTTCGGGATTGCACGGCATGTGCTGGCACGCAGCCTCGAACGTGGCCGTGTCGAGGATGTCGCACGGCGCCGTCTCGGCATGGCGACGATCTCCGTCGACGACGAGACGATCGAGCGGATCGAGACGCTGGCGTCGCTTGACGGCGCGGTGCTCGGACTACTCGATGATCTCTCCGAGCCGATCCGGGAAGCGGTCAGCGGCCGCGTGCTCGAGGAGCGTGAGTATCGCGAGCTGGCCGCATCGCTGGCCTGCTCGGAGAGCCTGGTTAGACAGAGAGTCAAGCGTGGCCTTGCCCGCTTGCGTGACCAGTTGGAGAAGATTCAATGACTCTGATCCCGGCATTGGAGCGCGAGCTGATCGCTGCCGCTGAGCACGCGTATCGGCTGTCGGCCGAGGCAGAAGGCGCCAGGGCGAGCTTGCCAGCGTGGCGCGAGGCTCCCGGCGCGGCCGGGCATCGGCCGCGCCGACGCTGGCTGCGGCGCTGGGCTGCGATGAGCGCGGGCGCGCTTGCGCTTGCAGCCGTCGCCGGGATTGCCATCGCATTGCTGTCCACGGGGACGACGGCGGCCTTCGCCGGCTGGACCGCCACACCGTCGGCGCCGACGGCCGGTGCGCTGGCCGCGGCCCGCACCGCCTGTGGCAACGTCCCGACCACGGACGTGCTGGCCGCGGACGCCCGAGGCCCTTACACCGCGATCGCCTTCACACGCGCCGGCAAGCCGTGGCAATGCGTCGTGAAGGGCTCGCACGTGGTCGTGGACGTCTCCAACCGCTACCCGGTGCGTGCCTACGCTTCGGTGCCGCCCGGCAAGGTCATGCTGCCCGTGATCACGCAGAAGACGTTCGGGAGCGCAAACGCGCAGCGCCGAGCTCTCATTGACCGCTGGCTGAACGTGACAGCGGGTAAATCAAGCCAGCCTTTCAAGCGCGCCATCGCGCTGCGAGCGACGCTCCGAATGGAGATCGCCGCGACCATGTCCGGCCCCGACACACTATCGGCCGTGATCGGCGTTGCGGGCTCCGGGGTCCGCGCCGTGACGTTTATTCTCGCTGACGGCGACCGGGTTCAGGCGACGGTCGAGCACGGCTGGTACGTGGCTTGGTGGCCCGGCGCCAGCAAGCCGGGCGGCGCGACCGCGGTTCGCGTCGCCGTCACGACGTCGTCCGGCACGCACTCTTCCCCACTACCGGCGCCCCCGAAGCTGGACGTCTCGTACCAACTCCCTGCTCAGGGATGCGTTCCCGGTGATCGCTGCTCCGTGCTGGTTCCGCTGGAGTTGACAGCAAAGGTCGCTAAGAGCCTGACGGCGCACTTCTCGATGTTCCGGGACACTGCGCCTACCGAGCTCTCCCGTGAACCCACGGCAGTCCAACGCCTGATTCAAAGCTCTGCGAGCAGCGGCCGATTCCGCGGCGATCGCGGCATAGAGTCGATGCAGATGCGGACAGGCATGAGCCTCGGGCTCGACGCCGCTCAGGCTCGCAGCCTCTACCTGGGGAACCACATCACGCTCTGGCTCATCCCGGGAAGCGAGGGTACTTGCCGATTGAGGGTGAGCGCGGGCGGTGGCGGCGGTAGTTGCGGCCCGGTGAACAGCCTGCTTCGCTACGGTGCGATCGAGAATGCGGGGACAGTTACCGTCCACGGCGTCACCAGGTATCTCCTCGGTGGCTTCGTCCCGGACGGCAACCCGACGATCACGGTCCGCTTGGACTCCGGCGCCGCGCGCACCATCCCGGTCAAGCACAACGCCTTCACCTCATCCTTCACGTCTCAGCCGGCATCGGTGACCTTCAAGGATGCGGCCGGCAAGGTCATCACCGACCCTGCACCGGGACCCAATGAGGCCTAGAACACTCATAACCGCTGGCCTTCCTGGGACGACTAAGAATGGCTCGTCGGGGCGGCTTGGCTGGATGCGTCACGCGCAGCGGCATCGACGGCCTTGGTTAGCTCACCGGCAAGCTCCGGCAGTGCCGGCAGCGCATGTCGCATCTCCTCCGGTGCTTCCTCGGAGAGCGTCACCCCTTCGGTGACGTACCGCGATACGGCCATTGGCGCCTCAGTGCGGCGCAGCGCCCACTCCGTGACCGTGCGGTTCCGACCGGGGCAGAGGATCAGGCCAATCGTCTCCTCCTGGCCAGGCTGGCGCTCAAGCTCATCCACCGCAGTCAGGTAGAAGTTCATCTTGCCTGCAAACTCGGGCTTGAAGTCCTCGACCTTCAGATCGATCACCACGAACCGGTTCAGAAAGTAGTTGAAGAACAGCAGGTCAACAAAGAACTCAGCCTCCGGGCCGCCTTCAGTGTCTGGGATGCGCAACGGCCACTGACGGCCGACGAGCGCGAACCCGCGCCCCATCTCCATCAGGAACGACTCGACATTGTGCAGCAGCGCAGTCTCGAGGTCGTGCTCTCTGGCGCCAGAGCCGAGCGCCAGGAACCCGAAGTTGTAAGGGTCCTTGATCGTGTCTCGCACAAGTTCCGAGTCGGCTGCCGGCAGCGCGTGCGTGAAGCTGTTGATTGCCTTCCCTTCCCGATCGCGCAGGCGAGTGATGATCTGTGCTTCGAGCACCTTCCGGGACCAGCCGTGCTCGATCGCCTGCTGCGCATACCACAGACGCGCGTCGCGGTTGTCCAGCTTGGTCAACAGCACGATGTTGTGACCCCATGGCAATTGGTCAACAAGCTGTTGACCAATTGCACCGCCGTCGGCATCGGTCGGCCAAGCCTGGGCGAACCTACGCATGTATTTCAGGTTCGAACGCGACAGTCCAGACATATCGGGGAACTCGCGCCGCAGATCTGCGGCCAGTCGGTCGATCACGCGCGCGCCCCAGCCCTGCTCGCGCTCGCGCTCGCGAATCTCGCTCCCGATCCCCCGGTACAGCCCGATCAGCGTCTGGTTGACCGCCAGCGCGGCACGGGCACGAGCCGTTTTGATCCGTGCCTTGATGTCCTCCAGCAGGCGTCCGTACTCCGCCGCCGCCGGCGCTTCGATCTCCGGTTTTTGATCCATGTGCCGACCGTATGTACCGCAGCGGACGACTCCACAGAGCTACAACGTTCTCCGTAATCTCGTGACATAGCGACGCTGCCGTGGCCACAGAAACGACAATCAGCACTCTCTAGGAGGACCAGCCAGTGCGAGCGATCTACATGGAGAGGTTCGGCGAGGCACCGGCTATCGTCGAGCTGCCGGTCCTGACGGCGCCGGCGGGCGGCGTCGTCATTCGTGTCGTCGCCACCGGCCTGTGTCGGAGCGACTGGCACGCCTGGGCCGGTCATGACAGCGACGTGCACCTCCCCCACATCCCCGGTCACGAGCTTGCCGGCATCATCGAGGTTGTCGGCGACGGCGTCAGCAGGTGGAAGCTCGGCGACCGAGTCACCTCACCGTTCGTGGAGGGTTGCGGGCGTTGCGAGTGGTGCCGGTCGGGCAACGCCCAGGTCTGCCCGAACCAGACGCAGCCGGGCTTCACGCACTGGGGCTCATTCGCCGAGTACGTGGCCCTGCGCGGCTCCGACACAAACCTGGTGGCGATCCCGGACGGCGTCAGCTTCGCAGCCGCCGCCGGCCTCGGATGCCGATTCGCGACCGCCTATCGAGCGCTGATCGGCCGCGGCCGCGCCCGTGCAGGCGAATGGGTGACGGTCGTAGGCACCGGCGGCGTCGGGCTCAGTGCCGTCATGATCGCGAAGGCGCTCGGGGCGCGGGTGATCGCGATCGACCGCCATGACGGCGCGCTCGAGCTGGCGGGATCGCTGGGCGCGGATGAGCTACTGCTCGCCGACGGCAGCGACGTCGGCGCGAAGGTCCAGGAGCTAACCGGGGGCGGCAGTGATGTGGCACTGGACGCGGTCGGCACCGAGCAGACGTGCTCCGACTCGATCTTCAGCTTGAGACGTCACGGGCGGCACGTGCAGGTCGGCCTGCTGCCGCCGATCGGCGGCGAGCATCCGCACGTGCCGATGGCCCGCGCGATCGCCTGGGAGCTCGACCTGCTGGGCAGCCACGGCATGGCTGCCGCCGACTACCCGGGCATGCTGGCATTGATCAAGCGCGGTGTGCTCGCACCGGAGAGGCTGATCGAGCGGACCGTCGGCCTCGCCGAAGGCGCCGCGCTGCTGCCCGGGCTGGACCAGGCTTCACCGGCAGGGATGACGATGATCGACCCGCGGCAGCCCTAGGCAGAGGCCTCGGGCAGGCGACTCCGCCGAGGGCTGAAGGTCGCGCCAGCGGGCGCGACCGGTTGCGCTCAGACCGCTAGGACCGAGCGGCTGCCGTCAAGTGTGCAGGCCGGCATCGGGCGGCCGAAGTAGAAGCCTTGTGCGTAGCCGCAGCCGGCCAGTCGCACAGCTTCCGCGGCCTCGTAGTCCTCGACTCCCTCGGCCACCACGCGGCAGCCGTGGCTAGCGGCGATGTCGGCGATCGCTCGGATAACCGTCTCGGCCTGTGAGCCGCTCCCGAGGCGCGTGACGAAGCTGCGGTCGATCTTCACCGCGGTGATCGGCAGCTCGTGCAAGCGCGAGAGCGACGAGTGTCCGGTGCCGAAGTCGTCGATCAGGAGGTCGATGCCGGCGGCGCGCAGCTCCAGCAGCGTCACCATCAGCAAGTCGATGCCCTTCATCAGCTCGGTCTCGGTGATCTCGAGCATGATCGCCGTAGAGTCGAGGCCAGCAGCAGCAAGCAGCTCCTCGAGCCCCCGTGCGAAGCGGCGATCGACGAGCTGCTGCGGCGAAACGTTGACGGCGATCCGGCGCCGGATGCCAGCCGTAAGCCAGCACTTGGCTTGCCTCACCGCTAGCTCCAGCACCCGCTTGCCCAGCACCACGATCTGCCCTGACTCCTCCGCCACGTCGATGAACTGCCCCGGCAGCAGTAGCCCCCGGTGGGGGTGGTGCCAGCGCACGAGCGCCTCGACCTCCCGCCAGCTGCCGTCGTCGAGATCGATCAGCGGCTGGTAGAAAAGCGTCAGCTCATCGCTCTCGATCGCCCGGCCCAGGTCCGCGCCGAGGCTAACCCGGCGGGCGACGCTCGCGCGCAGGTGCTCGCTGTAGACAGCGGTGCTGCCCTGCGCGCCGTTACCGGCGTCGCGCATCGCGACCTCCGTGTCGGAGATCAGGCTGCGCGCGTCGGTCCCAGGTTCAGCCCGCGCGATCCCGATCTTCGGGGCCAGCACTAGCTCCCCCAGCGCGAACGTCACCGGCTCGCTGAACGCGCCCAGCAGGTTATCGCCGAGCGGGCACGCGTCGCCCGCGAGATCGACGATGACCGCGAACTCGCCCGAGCCGAAGTGCGCGGCCGTCCCCCGGTCCGCGATCGTGTCGGATATCCGCCGGGAAGCTGCCCGCAGGATCTGAGTGGAGGCGATGTGACCGACCTCGCCGGAGTAGAGACGCAGGCGATCGAACGCGACCGTCATCACCGCGAAGCCATCATCGCCCGCCGCCAGACGCCGCCCGACGAGCTCGAAGAAGCTGACCTGGTTCAGCAGCCCCGTGACCCGGTCGTGCTTCATCCACTGGCTGAACTCCAGCCGGCCCGAGTCGAGCTCGAGCGTGAGCCCGGTCAGCGCCGCGAGCTGCTCCATCCAGGCGTGCTCGCGGGCGCTTGGCCGGCGCGACATCGGCAGCGAGATCGAGGCCGCGCCGATCACCTCGCCGTCGCGACTGAACACCGGCTGCACCCAGATCGCACGGATCCCGGCCTCTAGGGCAGTGCGCGTATACGCCTCGCTGAAGCCGGCATCGGCGATGTCGAGATAGACCTGCCACTCGCGCTGCTCGACGCTCGCACCTGCGGCCCCGCCACCGCGACCGATGGGCTGGTTGTCGCACAGCGTCTCGATCGCCGTCGACGCCGACGGTCCGGCGGCGAAGCGCATGACGCCCGCAGAGCGGTCGACCGTCAGCAGGTAACAGACGCCGCCGGGGCATCGCGCCTCAGCCGCGCGGCAGATCTCATCGAGCACGGCCTCGGTTGATTCGCCATTCGCGATCAGCCCGGTGATGCGTTGCTGCTCACGCAGTTCGCCGGTTCCGAACAGCGACGCGCCCGAGGTGCTCGGAGAAGCGGTTACGCCGCGGTGACACCGCGGTCCACCTGCATCTCCGGAGTGTCTCCCCCGGTCGACGTAAACGCGCACAAAAGCCCCCAAGCTCGTATGTCGCAGGCACTGCAGTCCGAGAACTTGGCTAGCACGATACGGAATCTCCGCAAGCTTCGCCAAGTGGTCTTCTGATTATGCATATATTTCTGCAACATCGATGGAACGCCGTTCCACGCGCGACGGATGCGCACCGGTCCCGGGCCGCCCCACCGCGCCGACTGCCTGGGCCGCAAGCTGGGCCGCAAGCCCAGCCCCGCCGCGGAGTACCCTCGTCGATACGACATTGCAACGGCTCACTCGCCCCACCGGGGTCCCGATCGCAGCCGAGCAGATGACCGGGACGGTCTGGTCCGGACGTGGAGCCAACCAGATGAAGGAAGCGTCGATGCAACCAGCCGGCTTCGAAGCATCATCTCACGCGCGCGAGAACCTCACGCATGTGGTCATTGCCGGTGGTGGCGTGGCCGCGCTCGAGGCGGTACTGGCGCTGCGACAGCTTGCAGGCGAGCGCGTGGCAATCACGCTGATCACCGCCGACCACGAGTTCGTCTACCGACCGATGGTCGTGCGCGAGCCCTTCTCGGGGCCGCTGGCGCGGCGCTACCAGCTCGACGAGATCGCGGCGGACCTCGACCTCGACCTTCGGATCGACCGCGTCGACTCGGTCAACGCCGACGAGCGCAAGGTGCAGCTTCACGCGGGCGGCAGCGTTGGCTACGACGCCCTGCTGATAGCCGTCGGCGCGCTCGAGAAGCCCAGCTTCCCGCACGCGCTGAACATCAACGACCGGCTGATCGACGACGAGCTCCACGGCCTGCTGCAGGACATCGAGGACGGCTTGACGAAGAGTGTCGCGTTCCTCGTGCCACCCGAGGAGACATGGCGCCTGCCGCTGTACGAGCTGGCACTGATGACCGCCGCGCGCGCCTACGAGATGGACGTCAAGATCGAGGTCACGATCGTGACTCCGGAGCACGGGCCGCTGGCGGTCTTCGGCACCGCGGCCAGTCGCGCGGTCCAGGAAGCACTCGACCGCCTCCACGTCGTGACGCTTACGCAGTCCACCCCGCGCGTCTCCGACGACGCGCGACTGTTCGTCGACCCCGAAGGCCGTGAGCTCCGGGTCGACCGGCTCGTCGCGCTGCCGCAGCTATTCGGGCCGGGGCTGGCGGGCCTCCCCGCCGACGCGCGCGGCTTCATCCCGGTCGATAAGCACGGCCGCGTGCGCGACGTGAGCGCCGTGTTTGCCGCCGGCGACGCGACCGACTTCCCGATCAAGCAGGGCGGCATCTCCGCCCAGGAGGCCGTTGCCGCGGCCGAGACGATCGCCGCGCTGGCGGGGATCGAGATCGATCCGCGGCCGTTCCGCCCGGTCATGCACGCGCTGATGCTGGGACCGAAGCCGCCGCTCTACCTGCGCTCCCAGCTGGTCGACGGCGTGCCGACGGCCTCGGAGGCATCCACCGAGCCGCTGTGGTTCCCGCCCAGTAAGATCGACTCCCAGTACTTGTCGCCGTATCTGATCGAGCTTGACTATCGCGAGCGATGAGTCACGGCAGCAGGCGCGCGGCCAGGTCGACGAGCCGGCTGGCGTAGCCCCACTCGTTGTCGTACCAGGCGACGACACGGACCTTGTCGCCCGCGACGACACCCGTCAGGCCGCTGTCGAAGACGGCCGAGTAGCTCGAGCCGATCACGTCTGAGGAAACGTACGGCTCGTCGGTGTAGGCGAGTATCCCCGCCAGCGTTCCCTGATCGGCGCGGCGCGCAAACGCCGCGTTGATCTCTTCGATGCTGGTGGGGCGCCGCGTCTGCACCGTCAGCTCCAGCAGCGAGCCGTTGGCGGTCGGCACCCGCAGCGTAAACCCGTCCAGCAGCCCGTCGAGCTCCGGGATCACGAGCCCGAGCGATCCGGCCGCCGCCGTCGAGGTCGGGACCACGTTCAGCGGTGCCGAGCGTGCCAGGCGCAGATCGGGATGGGGGCCGTCGAGCAGCCGCTGGTCGTTCGTGAAGGCGCGTACCGTCGTCATATGGCCGCCGGCGATGCCGACCGCGTCGTTCAGCACCATCGCGACCGGCGCCAGGCAGTTCGCCGTGCGTGAGCCGTTCGAGATCACGTGATGGCGGGCGGGGTCGTAGACGGCATCGAAGTTGACGCCAAGCACGACGGTTGCGTCCACCGGCTCGGGCCCCACCGCCGGGCCCGAGATGACGACCTTCCGGGCGCCGGCGCGGAGGTGACTCGCTGCTCTCGCGCGCGTATTCAGCACCCCGGTCGACTCGATCACCACATCGACTTCGAGCTGGTCCCACGGCAGCTGCAGCGGGTCCGGCTGCGTCAGCGAGCGGATCTCATGGCCATCGATCGTGATCACCCCATCGCCGGCGCTCACCTCGCCAGGGAAGCTGCGGTAGACGGAGTCGTGCCTGATCAGCGCGGCGTTCGTGCGCTCGTCCTCGAGATCGTTGACCGCGACGACGGCGATTGTGTCGGTATGGAACTGGGCACAGCGCAGGAACGCCCGCCCAATTCGACCGAACCCGTTGATCGCTACTCGGACCGGCATCCTGCACCTCGCTTGCTGAGTGGAGCTGATCGCGGCTGCTGCGCCGCGTCACGAGCTTGCCCGCCGACGGGCTCTCGCCACCTTCCGTAATCCAGGCTAGCCAAGCGGCGCGGGCGTCTGCAAGCCAGACTCCTGCCGCTCAGCGGCGCGTGCGCGACGGCGGCTGCCGATCAGATGCACGATCGTTGCGAGCAGCGCCAGGCAGATCATCGTCGCCGCCAACGGTCGCACTCCCAGGCCCACGTACTTCAAGCCGGAGGCACAGATCACAAAGGTGATCGCGGGCCTGATGTAGCGGTCGGACACGTGCGAGGAGAGCAGCGCGCCGACGAACACCGCCGGGACGCTACCAACCAGCAGCGACACCGTCAGCCCGAACTCGACATGCCCGAACAGCAGCGAACCGAGTGCCGCGGCAAGCGTCAACGGTACGGCCTGGGTGAGGTCGGTGCCGACAAGCTGCTTGGCGCTGATCCGCGGGTAGAGGAACAGCAGCAGCACAATCATCAGCGAACCGGCGCCAACCGACGTCATGCCGACGGTCAGACCTCCGATCGCGCCGATCAGCAGCGTTAGCAGCGGCCGCACCTGGAGCTCGGCGATCAGGCCGTCACGCTGCTGGCCCCCGCGCCGGTCGAGCATCCCGCGCAGCACCATCGCGATCGTGCCGACCAGCAGCGCCGCGCCGAGCGCCAGCTCGATGTGCTGGCTCGCGTGGCTCGAGCCTTTGGCCAGTAGGCTGAGGATCCAGCTGCCCACCAGCGCCGCCGGCACGGATCCGCTGGCCAGCAGCAGCACCAGGCGCTTGTGGATGGTGCCCGCCCGCATGTGGACCGCGGCCCCGACCGGCCGCATCACGACCGAGGCGACGAGGTCACTCGAGATCGCGCTCGCCGGCGTGACACCGAACAGCAACACCAGCATCGGCGTCATCAGAGCGCCGCCACCGGCGCCGGTCATACCAACCAGCAGCCCGACGATCGCGCTACCAATGACGATGTAAAGATTCAGATGCAAGCCCGCTCGGCGTTACTCGACTTATTCGCCTGTTTCACCCTACCAGGTGTGGTCGATCGTCTCGGTCGACTTCGGCCGGTTCACGGTCAGCGGCCCGGCACCCCCGCCCGCCGGAGGCTCAGAGGATCTCGTACTCGAAGCCTTCGAACAGCCCAGTCTCGATCACGCCCGGCAGGCTCTTCAGCTCGGCATGGGTGCCGGCGGGAATCTCATCGAACCAAGCGTCGAGGACGAGGTCCCCGCGTTCCGTGATCACGGGGCCATCCTTACCGCCAGCAAGCCGCAGGTCGTAGCGCGTGGAGCCGTGCTCGTCGAGCCATCTGGCGAGCAGGTTGACGCCGCGCCGGTCGACCTCGATCGGGATCGGGAACCCCTGGCCGAGGCGCTCCACGTACTTCGACTCGTCGACCGCCAGGTACATGCGCCCCGCGGTGCGCCACAGCAGCTTCTCCATGAACATCGCGCCGCCGCGCCCCTTCAGCAGCCGTCCCTGGGGGTCGACCTCGTCGGCGCCGTCGACCGCCCACTCCGGCACCGCGGTGCCGAGCTCCAGCGTCTGGATGCCGAAGCTCCGCGCCGCCAGATCGGTCTCGTAGGAGCTGGTCACCAGCTTGACGTTCAGCCCTTCGCGCTTGATGCGCTGGCCAATCGCCCACAGCGTCAGATACGCGGCCGAGCCGGACCCGATCCCGATCGTCGTGCCGTCCTCGAGGAACGCCGCGGCACGCTCGCCGACCTTGCGCTTGATCTCGAGGTTCTTCACCTGCTGCGGCCAATGCAGCAGTGGCGACGCGTACAGCTGCTCTTCCTGCCCTGATTCTTCAATCACGGCTGCGGAGGCTACTACGCGGGCACGGGTCCCTGTCCCGACTCCGCGTCCGCCCGTCCGCGCCAGCCCGTCCACATCCAACCGTCCGCGGCCGTGTCCGGACAGCTCAACGATGCAGTTCGCGCAGCTCGCGTTGGACCTCGCGCACGGTGTCGCGGGCGCGGATCGACTCGCGCTTATCGTGCAGATCCTTGCCGCGCGCGAGCGCGATCTCGACCTTCGCCATCGACCGCGGCCCCGAGAAGTAGACGCGCGTCGGCACCAACGTCAGGCCACGCTCCTGCGTGTGTCCGATCAGGCGATCGATCTCACCCCTGTGCAGCAGCAGCTTGCGCGTGCGCTCAGGGTCGTGGTTCGCCTGCGCGGCCGGCGGATACGGCGCGATGTAGGCGCCCACCAGGTAGAGCTCGCCGTTCTGGATCGCCGCGTAGGAGTCCTTGAGCTGCGCCTTGCCGTCGCGCAGCGACTTGACCTCGGTGCCGGTCAGGACGATGCCGCACTCGAAGCGTTCAAGCAGGTGGTAGCGGAACGAGGCCTGCCGGTTCCTCGCCACATCACCCGCAACTTCTTTCCGCTTGCCCTTCGCCATCGCACCACGAGTCTATTCGCTGCCCGATCGGCACAACTCAGGCCGGCATCAGATCGACGCGCCCGCGTGGCGCGTCGATCCCCGCCACGCGCACTCGGATGCCGTCACCGATCCGCAGGGTGCCACCGCTCCGCGAGCCGATCAGCGCCGTCTCCTCCTCGTTCAGCTCCCACCAGTCGCCGCGAAGCCGCCGCACCGGCAGCATCCCCTCGAACTCGCCGTTCGTGCCGAAGCTGATGAAGGCACCGGCACCGATCAGCGAGACGATCTCACCGTCGAACGGGGTACCGTCCGGATCGCCGGCCCGGCCCGCCAACTGCCGTTGCAGCAGGAACGCACGCGCGATGTCGTCGGCATCGCGCTCACTGCTCAGCGCGCGCCGCTCCGCCGCCGAGGCAACCGGCCCGATCGCCGCCACCCACGAGGCGTCCGGCAACGGCTCGCCGTCGATCGCCGACAGCAACGACCGGTGGCAGATCAGATCGGGGTAGCGCCGGATCGGCGAGGTGAAGTGGCAGTAGCTGAGCAGGTGCAGTCCCGAGTGGCCGCGGTTCACGTGGTCGTAGTACGCCTGCTTGAGCGAGCGCAACACGATCCGCGTCAGCGCCCGACCACCGGCGCCGGGGTGGCGCTCGACCCACTCGCTGACCGACTGCGAGACCTCGCCCACCAGGGCCTCCGCCTGCTGCGGCGTCATCGCGCCCGCAGGCGCGGGCGGGGTCGGCACCCCAAGCGAGGCGAGCTGCTCGATCGCCCGGCGCACCGCCTCGGCCTCGGGCCGCTCGTGCACGCGGTAGAGCGCCGGCAGCTTGCGACGCTCGAGGAACTTCGCAACCGCCTCGTTGGCGGCGATCATCAGCTGTTCGATCAACCGGTGGGACTCGGTCTGGATGACGTGCCGCAGGCCGGTGACGTTACCGTCGGAGTCGAACCGGAACTCCGGCTCGGCGCTCTCGATCGCGAGCGCGCCAGCGTGCTGGCGACGCTCGCCGAGCGCCCGGGCAGCAGCCCGCGCGGCGGCGAGCCCCGGCAGCCAGTCACCGTCGCCCGCCCCGCCGTCCGTGCCGACGCCGCCGAACATCGCGTCGAGCTGCTCGTAGGTCAAGCGCGCGCGGGAGCGGATCAGCGAGCGATGGAACGCAGCCTGACGCACGGTGCCGAGCGGGTCGATCGTCAGCTCGACGCTGACGGCCAGACGATCCTGTCCCGGCACCAGCGAGCAGGCGCCGTTCGAGAGCTCCCCCGGCAGCATCGGCGCGACCGTCCCCGGCACGTAGACCGAGGTACCGCGCCGCAGCGCCTCCCGATCGAGGGGATCGCGCGGCCGGACGTAGGCGCTGACGTCGGCAATGTGCACGAACACCCGCCAGCCGGCGCCGTCCGGCAGGGCTTCGGCGGAGATCGCGTCGTCGAAGTCGCGGGCAGTGCGGGGATCGACGGTGAAGGTCGCCTGATCGCGCAGGTCGCGCCGGCGAGCGGTATCGAGCTCACGCTGCGCGCTCGCGGTCGCCGCGCCGTTCACCTGCCCGTCGAACTCCGGTGCCTGGTCGCGGTCGATCAGCAGCGCGGCGATCACGGCACGGGCGTTGTCGGGACGCCCCAGGCGCCGCAGTACCTTGGCGCGGCCACCCCGGCGACCGCCGGCGACCGGCTGTAGTGAAACGAGGTCGCCGGGCCCGTAACGCGAGTCACGACTGACGGCGATGCGCGGCCCGGCCGCGAAGAACGGCTCCGCGACGAGGAACTTGCCGTGGCGGACGATCAGCGCAACCGGCATCGCATCGACCTCCCTCGCCCGTCCCGGCGACCGCGGGCACCCGCGTCAACGGAGCTTTGCCGCAAGCGTCCGCTCGGCAACCTTCAGCACCTCCGAGCCCGGCTTCTTCGGGTTGTCCTTGACGTAGATGTTGGGGGTCACGCCGGCGCCCTCTTTCACGCTGTCGCCGGCGGCGACGCCGGCGCCACCGAGGTTTCGACCGTCGGGGGTGAAGAACTCGCCGACCGTGATGTCGAGGCCGCCGCCCCAGGAAAGCGGGAAGATCTGCTGGAAGACGCCCTTCCCGTAGGTGTGGGTGCCGATCACGGTGGCGCGCTTGTGGTCCTGCAGCGCCGCAGTCACGATCTCCGCCGAGGAGGCAGTGCCGCGATCGACCAGCACGGCCATCGGAATCGCGGTCGAGATCGCGTTGCCGGTGGCGTCGTAGGTGGTCGTCGGCTGCGCACGGCCGCGCGTGCTGACGATCACGCCGCTCGGGATGAAGATGCTCGCGGCTTGCACCGCCTGCTCAAGCAGCCCGCCGGGGTTGTCGCGCAGGTCGAGGATCAAGCCTTTCGCGCCCGCTCCGATCACCTGCTTCACCGCGCTGCGAAGCTGCGTCGCCGAGCCTTGCGTGAACTGCGTGTAGCTGACGTCGCCGAGCGTGACGCCACCGGCGTGCACCAGCTTCGAGCTGACGACCGGGACCGTGACCTGCTTCCGCACGATTCGCACGGTGAGCGTCTTCGCCCCCCGTTTCAGCTTCAGCGTGACCGTCGTGCCGGCCTTGCCCCGGATCAGGTTCGAGGCCGCGTCGACGCCGATGCCGTCGAGCTGACGAGCGCCGACGGCGACGATCACATCACCGTGCTTCAGCCCCGCTCGCGCGGCCGGCGAGCCAGCGAACACCTCCTCGATCAGCAGCCCGTGATCGACCTCCTCCGGATCGATCGAGACGCCAATGCCTGTGACCTGCGGGTTGGTGAGCTGTTCGAAGGACTTGTACAGCGACGGGGGGTAGTAGTGCGAGTAGGGATCGTTGAGGCTCGCCACCAGGCTCTGTAAGCCGGTGTTTGTGAGCTTCTCCGGATTGGTCGGCCGGTAGTAGTCCTTCTGGATCAGGCTGAGCACGGTCTGCAGCCGCTGCTGCGGCTGTGACTCCGAGACGAAGACGCTGCGCACGCCCCCGGGCATCCAGCCCGAGTGCCCGCCGAGGAAGATGCCGACCAGCAGCACGATGACCGTCGCCACGGCAATCGTCGTCGAGCGCAGCAGGTTCGGGCGGTGGGCGGGGCGGTGCATGCGCCAGTCAGCGTAGACGCTGTCTGACCGGCGACGCTTTTGCACTGCTATTCATGCTTAAAGTGTCGCCGGTCTGGCCGCGCCGTGAGGCTCGGGCCGCGCGGCGGGGTTCGGGCCACGCCGCGAGGCTCAGACCGCGCCGCGGCTCAGACGCGCAGGAAGCGCCGCAGCGACAGGCCCGAGCCGAACGCGGAGACCAGCACGCCCGCGACCAGCAGGACGACGACCAGCGGCAGGAAGGCGATCGTCCGCGGTGCCGCGATCAGCGCGAAGTTGTTCGCCAGCGGGTCGAGCAGGGCGATCTTCGAGAGGCCCAGCACACCGATCGCAAGGACCGCGCCGGCCGCGCCGATGATCACGCCCTCGATCACGAACGGCCAGCGGATGAACCAGTCGGTCGCGCCGACCAGCTTCATCACCTCGACCTCGCGCCGACGGGAGTAGAGCGAGAGCCGAATCGTGTTGCCGATCAGCAGCACCGAGGCGATGATCAGCAGCACCGACAGCGCCGCGGCGCTGACGGTCACGAAGCGCGTGACCGTCAGCAGCTTCTTCGTGTCATCGGTCGCGTTCTTCACGTTCGCGATCGCCGAGTTGATCGGCTGCACCTTCCCGTTCGCGCCGACCGGAGCGATCGTCGCCTTGATCGCCAACACCTGGCCCGGCGTCTTCGGGTAGACGTGGAAGGTATCGGGCAACGGGTTGAACGAGAGCAACGGGAAGCCGGCCGGGTCGACCTTGCGCTCCTGCGCAAGTGCCTGCTGCTTCGACTCGAAGCCAACCGACTTGACGCCCTTAATCTGCCCGAGCTGCTGGCGTACCTGCTTCTCCTGCGCGGCGGTGGCGTCGCTCTTCATGTAGACCGCGACCATCACGCGGCTGCTGACACTGTTCGCGGCACCGCGGGTGGCCTGGACCACCGGGATGAACACGCCGACCACAACGAGCGTGACGACGATCGCCGCCAGCGCCGCGAAGTTCGGCGCCGCGTTGCGGCGGATGGAGCGCAGTGACTCCTTGAAGAAGAATCCGAGGCGCATTGCCGACTAGATCCCCTCGGGCGCGACGGCGGGGGTGCGCAGCCGTGCCGCGAACTCGCGGGTCGACTCGTCGCGTGTGTAGCCCCCGGCGATCTCATCGCGGATGATCCGGCCATGGCTGAGCTCGAGCACGCGGCGCCGCATCCGGTCGACGGTCGTCTGATCGTGCGTGGCGACCAGCACCGTCGTGCCGGTGCGGTTGATGCGGTAGAGCAGCCGCATGATGTCGATCGTGGTGTCGGGATCGAGGTTGCCGGTCGGCTCGTCCGCGATCAGCAGCGGCGGATGGTTGACGAACGCGCGCGCGATCGCGACGCGCTGCTGCTCGCCACCGGATAGCTGGTCGGGGTAGTTATGCAGCTTCAGCGACAGTCCGGTCAGATGCAGGATGTCGGGTACCTTGGCGCGGATCTCGCGACGCGGATGCCCGGTCGCCTGCAGCGCGTAGGCGACGTTGTCGTAGACCGTGCGGTTCGGCAGCAGCTTGAAGTCCTGGAAGACGACGCCGAGGTTGCGACGGTAGTAGGCGATGCCGCGGCGGTGGATCTCCCCGAGCTCGCGCCCGGCAACGTGGATCGAGCCCTCAGTGGGCTCGAGCTCCTTGATCAATAGCCTCACGACCGTCGACTTGCCCGAGCCGGACGCACCGACGAGGAAGACGAACTCGCCCCGGCGAATCGTGAAGCTCGCCTGCTCGAGGCCCATGTCCCCGGACGGGTAGCGCATCGAAACGCCACGGAAGTCGACCACGGCGGGGCCGCTTGCGGGCATGGGGCTTTCGCTGCGGGAGCTTGCGGACACTGAGATGTGACGTGCTGCGAACCGGTGGACCCCGGCCTCGAGGCGCGTGGCTGACGTTTCTGCTCTAGGCATACGCTCCGTCAGCCTAGCGGGGCCTGAGCAGGCCACCATAGCGCACGGCACCGCTGCAAGTGGAGTTGCATACCTCCGCTCCAACCCGCCCGTCGCTACCGAGTTGCGCTGGCGCCTGGCTCTGCATCGGGGCTGCGGCCCGCTGGCCGCGGCCCCGACGGCGGGTCGCTACCGTTGCTGCCGATGCCACAGATCACCACCAATGTCTTCGCGAACGGCCTGACGCTGCACCGGATCGAGCTCCCCGCAGCGCAGTCGCTGACCCTGCTTGTCGCCTTCGACGCCGGCGCCCGCAGCGAGCGCCCGGAGGAGAACGGCATGGCTCACTTCCTCGAGCATCTCGTCTTCAAGGGCGGTGAGAAGTACCGCACCTATCGCGACGTCAACACCGCGGCCGAGCGCGCCGGAGCCGTGCTCAACGCCTACACCAGCCACGACCTCGTCGCCTTTCACATCACCGCGCGCGCAAACCAGGCGATGCCGGCCGCCGACCTCTTGACCGACTTCGTCGCGCGCCCACGGCTCGATCCGGACGAGCTCGACCGCGAGCGCGGCGTGGTGGTCCAGGAGATCGCCCGCTACGACGACCAGCCCGACGCGCTTGCCGAGGAGCTCGTCGACCGCGCGGTCTTCGGCGACCATCCGCTCGGCCGCTCCGTCCTCGGCACCGTCGAGCACCTCTCCGAGACCTTCACCCGCGACGGCATCGTCGCCTTCCGCGAGCGCCGCTGGTCACCGGCCGCAGGCGCCGCGTTCATGGTCGGAAACCTCTCCGGTGTCGGCTCGGATGACGAGCTCGCGGAGCTGTTCGAGCGCTTCCCGACACATCCGCTGCCGGAGCCTTACGAGCCGGCGCCGGCGCTGCGGCGCAAGGTGCTGGTGACCGAGCGCGACTCCAACCAGTCGCATCTGCGGATCTCCTACCAGCCCGCGATCGACGTGCATGACCCCGCGCAGCGCGCCGCGCTGACGATCTACTCCACCCTGCTCGGTGGCTCGATGGGGTCGCGGCTGTTCGACGAGATCCGCGAGCAGCGCGGCCTCGCCTACTCGGTGCACGCCGCCGCCCACACCTACGCCGACGTGCCGGTGCTCCAACTCAGCGCCGGTCTCGCCTCGGATAAGTTGATCGAGGCTTACCAGCGGATGCGCGAAATCGTCGACGAGCTGCGGCAGAACGGGCCGACGCCGGAGGAGGTCGAGCGGGCGCGGGCGTTCGCCGCCGGGGCACGGGCGATCGCCTTCGAGTCGACCGGCGCGATGGCAGGAACCGCGGCCTCGCAGGCGATCGTGCTGCACGAGACGCCTGATCCGCTATCGGTGATCGCCGCGCTCGACGCCGTCGGCTACAACGAGGTTGCCGAGGTCGCGCGCACGGTCTCCGATCACTACGCGGTGGCCTGCGTCGGTCCGCACACACAGGGCGAGATCGACGCGGCCTAGATGGTTGCTGTGGCTTGGTGTGGGTGCGGTTGTTTAGCTTGTGGCGGTTCTGGCCTGACCGGTGTGGGCGGCAGGCGACGTGGGCGGCAGGCGGTGCGATCGACAGGCGACGCGATCGGCAGGCGGTGCGGGCGGCAGGCGGTGCGGGCGGCAGGCGACGCGATCGGCTGCCGTTCCCGCCGGGGGTCCTAGGCGGCTGGGGTTGCGGCGTTGTCGTTCGGTGGCGTCGTCGTCCGGTGGCGTGATGACACAGTTGCGACACGTCCTACCGACCT
>Ga0255363_100092_pt1 | contig 25275 bp, 29 predicted proteins | sample GFST100metaG_FD_186007 | JGI IMG/M metagenome (GOLD analysis project Ga0255363, IMG submission 186007) | Peat soil microbial communities from Stordalen Mire, Sweden - G.F.S.T100 | ecosystem: Environmental > Terrestrial > Soil > Wetlands > Peat | place: Sweden: Norrbotten County, Stordalen Mire... | reverse complement strand
CTTTATGGGAGAAGCTGACGATCACAACGCTCAGTGTATCGCGTCAAGCATCACGATACGTCGTGCAGGCGTCCGGGTAACGACCGGATCACGGACCACCACCGGCGGCCAAGCGGACCCGTTCGGAGTGATTGATGGGTTGGGCGTCGGCAAGTACTCGTATTGGTCAGGTGGCGCAAGCTGTCGTTCGTCGCGTAGGCAGCCTGGGATGGCCTGGGATTCCAGGGCAGCTCACTCCGGATCTGACCTCCGCGGGCCGCGGCCCGCCACATCGCCACCAACCCAAGTGGGGAATTTCCATGATCAACACCGAGGAGAAAACCGCGATCACGCACAGCTTAGGTCGCTGGTAGGCTCGCGCCGTGGGTAAGGACACGGGTTTTGATCGCAATCATCTGGCCGGCACGACGGTTGGGCTTCCGACCTCAGCTACCTCGGCGATGACCGCCGATATCCAACCAACGGTCGATGGTGCCCTGGTCCGGGACTGCACGCATTTCTCGTTGTCGCTCAGCAAAGCGCGTCGGTTGTGTCACTGGGTGGCCTGGAACATCGATGCCAGCATGAAAGTCACGACAACAAGCGACCATCGCGAGTTCGTTTTCGACCCTGCTTATCAGGACAGTTGCCAGACCGGTGGTGCGCTCTACACCGACGACGAGCTCGACCAAGGCCACATCGCCTCCTTCTCTGACGTGTCGTGGGGAAGCACCGACGAGGCGGCCCTGGCGCGCAAGGAATCGTGCTTTTTCTCGAACATCACGCCTCAGCTCGCCAACTTCAATCGCTCGGACCTGAAAGGTCTCTGGGGCGAGCTCGAAAACGAGATCGCGAAAGAAGACAAGGCCGCCCAGCAGCGGCTGAGCCTTGTCGGCGGCCCGATCTTCAGCGGCGCCGACCTTGAGTTCCGAGGCGTGCGTGTACCCCGTGACTTCTTCAAGATCGTGGCCTACGTCGACGGGGGCAGCCTGAAAGCAAAAGGCTTCAGGCTGACGCAGAAGGATCTGGACGGGGAGCTCGCGCTTCTGCCGCTTGACCAGTTCCGCGTTTACCAGCAAGCCATCACAGAGTTAGCCCAGGAAGTCGGGTTCGATTTCGGGCCGCTGACCCAAGCCGACACCGCGCTAACGCCCGCCGCCAGAGCCACAGAAGGCAGCTTCAGTCCACGGGTGCGGCGGATCACCAGTCCCGATGAGATCGTCGTGGCCGGTTGGTAAACACGCTGTCCGCCACAGGTGAGACGCTGATTCTATGGCCTCCCGAAGTCAGTGCAGATATACGCCGATTAGCAGCGATTGTCCCGCGTCAAGTAATTCGCAGACTTTCTTCGTTTGACGTTGTGGTGTTGGGGTCGGCGAGGTAGCGCTCGATGGGTCGGTCGCCGTTGAGTGCTTCGTGTGGCCGGATGTGGTTGTAGAGGTGCCGGAACTCGTTGACCTTGGCGGTCATCTCCAGGCCGTCGGCGGGGAGGTCGCGCCATAGCGCTTCGATCTGGATCGCGCCGTGGTAGCGCTCGATCACTCCGTTGGTCTGCGGGGTCTTGCGGCGCGTGCGGACGTGGGTGAGCTCGGGCCTAGAGGGATGTAGCGAGCGAACGCGGCGGCCTTGTAGCAGGGGCCGTTGTCTGAGACGACGATCACCGGGGTGATCTGCCCAGTGTCAACGTCGGTGACGTCATCCAAGAGGCTGTGACCGAGGAGGTCATGCGCCTGGCAACGGGCGTCCTCGACCGCCGCGATCGCGTCCCTATGGGTCTGGGTCGCGGTCACCGGGCCCGCGAGCACCAGCTTCGTGACGTAATCGATCACGTCACCCGAGCGCCACGTCCCACCGCCGCTCGTTTCGAGCTCGAAGAAGTCGGTTTGCCAGACCCGGTTGCGGCGCGTCGGAATCGTGACGAACGCCTCACGACGGGCCTTCGCGAGCTGGCGGCACTCAGTGACATAGTCGATCGGGAGCACGAGGCCAGCGTCACGCAGGACACGCAGACAGGTCGCATCGGACACGTTCAGCCCGTCGTGGCGGCACAGCCACGCGATCTTGCGGTGCCCCCACAGCGGGAACGTGAGCGCCATCTCAACCACCCGCTCACCGGCCCGGTCCCGGGCCGGGGTCGGCCACGGGCCACGCACCTGCTGATGCCCCGCCACGCTTCAAGGCTCGCAGCTCGACGTGCGCCTCGCCCAGGGCACGAGTGAGATCGTCGACCTCCGCCAGTAGCTGCGCCTCACGGCCGGTCGGCCTGCCGGCCCGGTCGCCGTGCTCGAGCCCCTCACGGCCACCGGCGAGGAACTGCTCCTTCCACTTCCCGATCGACGTCTCAGACACCCCATGCCGACGGGCAGCCTCCGCCTGGGTGCTCTCCCCCGACAGCACCGACAGCACGACCTTCAGCTGCACATCAACCGGGTGAACAAGCGGACGCGACATACCGACTCTCCTGACGATTCCGGAGCCGATCCCGAACGGCCTCACCAGCGGAATCCCAGCTCAACTAACGGGTATGCGGAGAAGTTTGACGCGGGACAATCAGCCACTAGTGCCTGAAAATGAGCACCCAAAACCCGCCGAACGGGGCGCCCCAGACGCACAGAAGCCCTGCACTTGCAGGGCTTCTCAGGAGAGGTGAGTGGTGGGACTCGAACCCACGACCGCCTGGACCACAACCAGGAGCTCTACCAGCTGAGCTACACCCACCAAGGCGGGTAAGACTGTACCAGTGCGATGCGCCCATCGGTGCGCTGGACGTCCGGGCCGCGGCTGCCGTGGCCGCGTCTAACGCGGCTGAAGTCGCCGCAGCCGGGGTCACCGTGCTTACAGCGCGCCAGCCTTCAGTGCCGTGCGGCTGGCGCTGACCACCGGCTCGGTCGTTGCCGCGTCCGGCAACTGGTGCGGGTAGCGGTCCGAAACGTAATCCGCCGCCGCCTGAGCCTCCGCCCGACGCCGGCTCGCGCCGCCCGGTGACGCGGCTGCGGCTGGACGCAGGCGTGCCATGCCCGCTTCCCACCAGGCAAGCAGCGTGGTGCCGTGCACGGTGGCCAGCACGATCCCGACCATGACGATCACCGCGCCGAGGAGCTGCGCCGCCCCGGCTGGATCGCCGAAGGCGATCCAGCCGAGCATCGCCCCGACCAGCGGCTCGATGTTCGCGAGGCCACCGGCAAGGGCCGGCGCGACCCGCGCCTGGCCATAGGCGAACAGCCAGAACGGCAATGCGGTGCAGACCAACGCCAGCACCACGAAGGCGATCACCGGGCCGGCATGGGCCGGAACCTCGGGAGCGCCGTGCCCGATCACAGCGAACGGCAGCGAGGTCAACGCACCGGCAAGGAACTCCACGGCTGTCACGGCGGTGACATTGCGACCGCGCAGTGCCGCCGGCTGCATCATCATGAAGAACCCGGTGCCGACGACCGAGATGAGCATCAGCAAGTCGCCATTGACCGCGGCGCCACCGCCCTTGCCGCCGGCGACCAGCGCGATGCCGAGGCCGCCGACCACGTAGCCCAGCCAAGCCAACCGCGTCGGCCGGCCGCGGCGCAGCACCAGGCTCAGCACGGCGATCACGGCCGGCAGCGCGCCGACGATGATCGCGGCATGCGCGACAGAGGTGTGCTCCACCCCTTCGTTCTGCAGCAGCATCGACACGCCATAGCCGAGCACGCCGGCGGCGACCACCGTCGGCGTCAGCGCGGCCCGCAGCTCGCGCCGCGCGACCAGCGCCAGCAGTGGCACCGCCAGACCGAACCGCAGCACCGCCAGCCAACTCGGGTCCAGCCACGTCAGCGTCACCTTCGACAGAGCGACGGTTGTGCCCCAGATAACGCAGGCGACGAAGATGGCGGATAGTGCGGTGCGGTCCTTCACAGAATGAATTATCGGTCGCCACAGGGGCCTCGGTCGGGTCAGAGTTGTTATCTTCGCGGCTTTCCGCTTGAATATCTTGCGATATGGCGATTCAGCTGGATTTAATCGATCTGAAGCTCTTGACGGCACTACAGCTCAATGCGGATCGTTCGAACGTCGAGCTCTCCCGGCTCGTCGGCCTGTCCCCGACCGCGACGCTCAACCGCATCAAGCGCCTCAAGAGCTCGGGCATCATCCGTGTCATCGCGGCACAGCTCGACCCGGCCATCGCCGGCTTCGCACTGAACACCTACGTGATGGTCACGCTCCAACAGCACGATGAGAGGTCCAACCGGCGCTTCGAACGGGCCGTGCGGACGATGCCCGAGGTGATCTCGGCCGACTGGGTCAGTGGCGAGACCGACGCGATCCTTGTGGTCGTCGCCCGCGAGGTCGCCGAGCTGCAGCGCGTGCTCGTGCGCCTTTCGACGCGCGGCGGCGCCTCGCGCGTGACAACGCTGTTACGGCTCGAGGAGATCAAGCCGTCCTCCCCGCTGCCGCTGGGGCAGGAATGAGTGAGTCGCGGTCGCACGGCGGTGGCGGTGGCGGCGCGAGTCCCGCGCTCGCGCCGGCGCCAGCCGTCCCGCGGCCCCTCAACGGCCGCGTCCCGATGCCGCTGATGGTGACGCTGGCGCTGCTCGCGGCGGCAGCGCCGTTCGGCACCGACATGTACCTGCCGGCGTTCCCGGCGATGGTCCGCGAGCTGTCGACCAGCAGCGCCGGCGTGCAGCTCTCGATGACCGGCTTCCTCGTCGGCGCCGGCGCCGGGCAGCTCATCTTCGGCCCGCTCTCCGACCGGATCGGGCGGGTGCCGCCATTACTCGTCGGGGTGATCGTCTACGTGCTCGCCGGCGCCGGCGCCGCGCTCTCGCCGAACATCCAGGTGCTGGTCGCCGCGCGGCTGCTGCAGGGCCTGAGCGGGGCCGCCGGGATGGTCATCGGTCGCGCGATCATCGCCGACCTGACATCGGGCCGGCAGGCGGTGCGTGCCTTCAACCTGCTGCAGCTGGTCGGCGGCCTCGCGCCGATCGTCGCTCCGATCACCGGCAGCCTGCTGGCCGGCCCGCTCGGCTGGCGTGGCCTGATGTGGATCGTCACCGGCATCGGCGCGATCGCCGCCGTGCTGGTCTTCGCGATCGTCCGCGAGACGAATCCCGCACGCAGTCAGTCACCGCAGCCACCGCCCTTCCGCACGCTGTTAGCCCACCTGCGCTCGCGCGCCTTCATCGGCGCGACCCTCGCCTGCGCCTTCGGCTTCGCGACCATGATGGCCTACATCTCCGCCTCGTCGTTCCTCTACCAGGAGATGATGGGCCTCAGCATCGTCGTCTACGCGCTGCTGTTCGGGCTCAACGCGACCATGTTGATGGCCGGCAGCGGCGTTGCGGCTCGGCTGGCGCACCGGTTCACGGCGGCAGCGGTCGCCCGGGTCGGGCTGCTGATCAACTTCACCGCCATCCTCGTGATCGTCATCTTCGCCTTCACACCCGTGCCGGCGCTATGGCTGGCGCTGCCGATCCTGATCGCGGTCGGCTCGCTGGGCCTGGTGCTCGGCAACACGACCGCGATGGCCCTGGCCGCCTCAGCCCGCTCGAGCGGCCTTGGCTCAGCCATCCTCGGCATGACACAGTTCGCCGTCGCCGGCGCGGTGGCACCGCTGGTGACGCTCGCCGGCAGCCGCAGCGCCGTGCCGCTGGCACTCGTGATGCTGGTCGCGTCGATCGCGGCGCTAGGCGCCTTCGCCCTGGCGGTCAGCACCCCACACCAGCGCCCCGCGACGCCCGCCACCGAGCACGAGGGCTGATCGCCGTCGGCTCGCTCTGCACGTTCCGGGGCTGACCGCCGGCGCCGGCTACGCTGCCGACATGACTGACGAAGCAAGCTCCGCGCCCACTCCGGCGCAATTCTGGGAGAGCCGCTATGGCGAGCGTGACCGAATCTGGTCTGGGCGCGCCAACGCCGCCCTGGTCGCCAGCGTCGCCGCGCTAACGCCGGGACGAGCGCTCGACCTCGGTTGCGGCGAGGGCGCCGACAGCGTCTGGCTCGCTCTGCACGGCTGGCACGTGACCGGCCTCGACATCTCCGCCACCGCGCTTGCACGTGCCCGCGAGCACGCCCGCGATGCCGGGCTGGGCGACGAGCGGATCGAGCTTCAGCAAGCCGACCTTGCCACCTGGCGGCCAGCTGACACCTACGACCTCGTCAGCGCTTGCTTCCTGCACTCGCCGGTCGAGTTTCCGCGGGCGGCCGTCTTACGGGCGGCCTCCACCTGCGTCGCACCCAGCGGGCACATGCTGATCGTCGGCCACGCCGCACCGCCGCCCTGGTCCAAGCACAAGCGGCACAACCGTGACGAGTTCCCGACCCCGGCGCGCCAGATCGAGGAGCTCGACCTGGCGCCGGCGTCCTGGCAGACGGTTTTCGCGCGCAAGCAAGCGCGCGATGCGACCGGACCCGATGGCGAGCACACCACGCTCGAAGACAACGTGGTCCTGATCCGAAGGTGCTAGCGACCACTGCGCCGCAAGAGCACCAGCCGCTAACGGCTGCGGGTGAAGCGCTGCGCGTAAAGTCGAAGGCCCGATGACGGAGGCGAAGTCGTGACAAGCACAGAGCTGCACATCCCCGGACTTATCGTTGTCGAGCACGAGTTCTCTCTGCCGCTCGACCATGCCAAGCCGGACGGGCAGCAGATCACCGTATTCGCCCGCGAGGTCGCCGACCCGGACGGTCGCGACCGTCCGTACCTGCTGTATCTGCAGGGCGGCCCCGGCACCGAGGCCAACCGGCCGACGACCTTCCCGAGCACGCCGAGCTGGCTCGAACGCGCGCTGCAGGACTACCGGGTGCTGCTACTCGACCAGCGCGGCACCGGACGCTCCACGCCGGTCGGAGCGCTGCCGGACATGACGCCGCAGCAGCAGGCCGATTACCTGACGCACTTCCGCGCCGACGCGATCGTGCGCGATGCGGAGCTGATCCGTGAACAGCTCGGCGTGAAACGCTGGAGCATCCTCGGCCAGAGCTTCGGCGGCTTCACGTCGATGGTGTACTTGTCGATCGCGCCCGAAGGCCTCGCCGAGGTCTTCCTGACCGGCGGCCTTGCCCCGATCGGCCGCCACGTCGACGAGATCTACGCGGCAACCTACGAGATCGTGCTCGAGCGCAGCCGGCGCTACTACCAGCGCTATCCCGACGATCTCGCGCGAGTGCGCGAGATCCAGCGACGGCTCGCCGATGAAGAGGTCCTGCTGCCGAACGGCGATCGCCTGACCGCACGCCGCTTCCGCCAACTCGGGCTGATGCTGGGCATGAGCGACGGCGCCGAGCACCTGCACTACGTCGTCGAGCTGCCGATCGGCTCGCCCGCGTTCGCCCACGATGTCTACAACGGGGTTGCGTTCGAGCGCAACCCGCTCTACGCGATCCTGCACGAGTCCTCCTACGCCGACGGCTGCGTCACCGGTTGGTCGGCCCAGCGCCTGCAGCCGGACGAGTACGAGCGCCACCCCGAGTACTTCACCGGCGAGCACGTCTTCCAGTGGATGTTCGAGGAGTACGGTGGCCTCGCGCCGCTGCGCGAGGCTGCGGACATCGTCGCTCAGTACCAGTGGCCACGGTTGTTCGACCCGGAGCAGCTGGCCGCGAACGAGGTACCGGTAGCCGCGGCGATCTACGACCAGGACATGTATGTCGTGCGCGACTTCTCACGCGAATCGGCCGCCGCGATCAAGGGCCTCCGCAGCTGGGTCACCAGCGAGTACGAGCACAACGGGCTGCGTGCCGACGGCGCGCGCGTGCTCGGCCACTTGATCGATCTCGCGCGCGGGCGCGCGTAGGCAGCGGTCCAGGTCCGCCCTGGGTCTGGGTCCCGTCCGGGTCCGGGCCCCGCGGCGTCCGGACCCGCCCTACCGGTCCGGTACCCGGTCAGCCCGGCCCATCGCGACACGCGCAGGTTCCCACCGGATGCCAGTGGAAGCCTGTCGCGTGTCGCGGGCGGCAGTGGATTCACGCCCGCAACAGCGGGCATCTACTGACGCGTACCTCGCGGTCCCTACGGACCGCGTCGCGGGTCTCTACTGCCCTTGGCCAAAGGGCCTATAACGGCGCCCCGATCGGCCGTTGACACCGCCAATTCGACCGGCTACTCTCTCCGGCCATAGCAGCACTAATGGACACCATTAGCAATGCGAATCGCGGTATGCGTGCCTTGCAAACGCCCTGGAAACAGGCACAGATCGGAGAGCATGTGATGACACAAGTGCAGGGAGCCGCCGTCACCAGCGGACCGGCAGGGTTAGAGACAGGCCAGCCCCAGGGCGGTCGAGCGCTCAAGCGGGAGATCGGCCTGATCGGCCTGACCTGGGCCTCGGTCGGCTCGATCATCGGCTCCGGCTGGCTGTTCGGTGCCTGGAAGGGCATCCATGCGGCCGGCCCGGCAGCGATCATCGCCTGGTGCATCGGCGGTGTCGCCGTCCTGATCCTGGGTCTGGTGCACGCCGAGCTCGGCGGCATGTATCCGGTCTCGGGCGGCACCGCACGCTTCCCGCACTACGCCTTCGGCGGCATCGCCGGCGCGAGCTTCGGCTGGTTCTCCTGGCTACAGGCGGCCACGGTCGCCCCGATCGAAGTGATGGCGGCGATCGGCTACGCCGGGCACTGGCATTTCGCCTCGAACTGGATGAACGCCGCCGGGGACCTCCACGGCTGGGGGATCTTCGTTGCCATCGTCTTCATGGCCGTCCTGGTCGCGATCAACTTCCTTGGCATCAAACACCTGGCCAACACCAACTCCGTGATGACCTGGTGGAAGGTCGGCATTCCGCTGCTGACGATCTTCGTCGTCGCGATCGCCGGCTTCCACGGCAGTAACTTCCACGCGCTGGGCGGCTTCGCCCCCTACGGCGCGAAGGGCGTCCTCTCCGCGGTGTCGACCTCCGGCATCGTCTTCGCGTTCCTCGGCTTCGAGCAGGCCGACCAGCTCGCCGGCGAGGCGAAGAACCCGCAGCGCAACCTGCCCCGCGCGGTGATCACCTCGGTGATCATCGGCATCGTCATCTACGTCGTCCTGCAGGTCGTCTTCATCGCCGCGCTGCCGGCCTCCGTCATGCACGGCGCCTGGGCGACGGTGGCCGCTAGCTTCACCGGTCCGTGGGCACAGCTCGCCGGCCTGATGTCGCTCGGCTGGCTGGCGGTCGTCCTCTACATCGACGCAGTCGTCTCCCCGAGCGGCACCGGCCTGATCTACGGGACATCGACCTCCCGCGTGTCGTTCGGCCTCTCGCGGAACGGCTACTTCCCGAGGATCTTCGAGAGCCTCGACTCCCGCGGCGTGCCGTGGTTCGGGCTGATCATGGCGTTCGTGATCGGCGCGGTCTGCTTCCTGCCGTTCCCGAGCTGGAGCTCGCTGGTCGGCATCATCACCAGCGCCAGCGTCCTGATGTACGCGGGCGCGCCGCTGGCGCTTGGAGTCTTCCGTAGGCGCCTGCCGAACGCCAACCGCCCGTACCGTATGACCGGCGCCGCGGTGCTGAGCCCGATCGCGTTCATCCTCGCGAACTTCATCATCATGTGGTCCGGCTGGATCACCGACTATAAGCTCGGGCTGGCGATCATCCTCGGCATCATCATCATCGGCGCCAACGCCCTGTTCAACGGCAACCCGATCAAGCCGGACTGGAACATCAAGGCGGCAAGCTGGGTGCTTCCGTACCTGCTCGGCGTGGGCCTCTTGACGTGGGGCAGTGCCTGGGGGCACGCGGATGGCGCGCACGCCTGGTTCGGCGGCGGCGCGATGTGGTGGGACCTCGTCATCATGGCCATCTTCAGCCTCGTGATCTACTACTGGGCGCAGGCGGCCTCGCTGTCCGGCGAGGAGATCCAGGCGACGATCGACAAGGTCATCGTCCCCGAGGAGACTCAGCTCACGGTCGGTGAGTAACGGCAAGCGGTTCCCCTCCGTCTGCTGAGCAGACTGCCTCCTGAGACAGGCGTCCTGGCGCCGGGCCGGCTCCCGCTGGAGCCGGCCGGCGTCGGCGCTTATCGGAAGCCGGCGAAGGCCTCTACGCAGCAGCCAAGTTCGCCCTCTCAATCACCTAGCGGATCGTGATCGGCGTGCCGGCTCCGGTGCGCGCGGCAAGCCAAGTGATGTTGCTGTTCGCCAAGCGGATGCACCCATGCGATTCGGCGGTTCCCAAGCGCCCACCGAGCTGCTCAAGCCCGTGGATGGCGACTTCTCCGGGGCCACCGTCGAATTCCCGGAGCGTCTTAGAACGATCGCTGGTGGCAAGCGCGAACGGCCCACCGGACTGGCCGTGGGACAGTGCGACGTCCTCCTCGACGAAGTACTGCCCAGGAGGCGTCGGCGTTGAGGGCTTCCCGACAATCGCCGGGAAGCGACGTATCAGCCGTCCATATTTGTAGGCCGACACTCGGCGGGCTTTGAGGTCGACGAGGATGTGCCAGGGCGTCGTCCGGAGGCGCGTGTCCGAAGCGCGGATCCAACCCGTCGGCGGCGGGTTGGATCCGTTTGTGCGGCCGGGGAGCCGCACTCGCAGCCAGGGTTGCCCGTTGTTACTCGTCTTCCGGGCGAGGACCGGCAACACCGTGCGCTCGTCGGTGATTGGCCTCCGGGCGTCGAGCAGCGCGACACGACCCCCTCCGGGTCCGTTGCGGACGATCTGGTTTCCAAGTATCACGGCAACCAACTGCCGCGGGGCGACCCTCGCACTGGCGGCAGCCGGTACCACCAGTGCGCCCAGGATCACCAGGCAAGCGAGGATTAGGTGTGCTCGCTTCATCTCAGGACCAGGCCGTCGCATTCTCGATTCGATTCACGCTTCAGCCGGTGAACCCGATCGGTTTGACCGGCGCAGCGCTGAGCGTCGCCGCCGCGCATGCCCTGAACCGGAAGTGGAGCGTCGCGGCGCGCGCGGGCCCCCTGAAGGTCACACGAGCGGTCACGACCCGGATCTTGCCCACGGCTCTCACTGTCGCTCGGAACGGTGACTTGCTCCGTCTGGCGATCACACGATCGCCCAGCGAGAACACCACCCGGCGGATCGAAAGCCCCGTCACCGCGACTCGGAACCGACCACGCACGCAGCGGCTGGTGCCGTACCGACCGACCTTCGTGGCCACCGAGCGTGGGATCGTCGTGAGGAGGGCAGTCCCGGTTGTTGCCCCGCCTGTGCTGCCACTGCCTGAGCCGGTACCCGAACCGGGACCCGTGGTAGTCGTGCACGTGCTCGGGGTTATCGTGTCGTCGATCAGCGTGACTGCGCCGTTACGGGCAAGCGCACGTCCATGCACGGTGACGCCATGATTAATCGAGATCGAGGTATAGGCAAGTATGTCACCGGTAAACACCGACGACGTTCCGAGGGTCGCGGAGCTGCCAACTTGCCAGAAGACGTTGCACGCTTGCGCGCCGTTGATCAGCGTGATGTCGCTCGCAGACGCCGTGGTTAGCGACGAGCCCGCCTTGAAGATAAAGACTGCATTCGCGTCACCTTCACCGTTGAGCGTCAGCTTCCCGGTCAAGCCGAGGGAAGATCCTGACCGATAGACGCCTGGCGTAAGTGTGAGTCCGCCGAGGTCCCCAGAAACCGTCAGCGGTGGGGTCCGTCCCGCCGCGTCGTTATAGGCGGTCGTGAGGTCCGACTGTGCCTGACCGGCGGCGGCATTGGCCGCGTAAGTCGCGCCGTTAACCAGCCCAGGCGGAAAACCGGTCACGGCCGTTCCGGGGCTGACCCCGAGATCGCCGTTCAGGACCGACGGGCCGGTATTCGTCACGGCCGACCCGGCTAAGACCGCGAAGCTGCCGGCCGTGCCCAGCCCAACCGGCGGCTGTGCTGCGAGCGCATCGGCGGCAGGCCACGCAAGCGCGGCGAACGAAATCGCCGCCATGAGTCCGACCAGGCGCCTGCTGCTTCTGGCCCAGATCGCGAGATGCGACCGATTATGTGCTTTGAACAACATTACGAGAACTCCTTTGAGCGGTGCGGAAAGGCGCTCAGCGCCCTCTCGCGAAAGTCGGCGGGACGGCAATCAGAACGGATCGGACCGCCCCTTAATACTATTTACCTCTTATTAACTTAGTTATGATAGAATAAGTGTGATAAAGTAGGCACTCTAAGTGAGCTTGATAAACCTCGCTGCGCATGTCACCGGAATCGACAGCCTTATGCCTGCTCAGAAAGTAATTTGAAGCTCGCCGGGCGGCGAGCGTGCGTGCGCCCGCCGGTCAGCGGGTCGGTTCCGGTCATTGCCAGTTCGTCCGCGAGGCTTTCGCGATCCGCTCGCGCCTCCAGTCGCTCGCTGGCGGCTTGCTCGCGGTCCCGGGCAGCGGCACGCCGATCCTCAGCGGCCAGCTCACGGTGCTCCGCAGCGATTACTCGGTACTCGGCGGCGCGCCGACGCTGCTCGGCGGCGCGCAAGATGATCTCCGCCCCGAAATCAGCTCGCCCCCCGTCCTGCCGACTCGCCGCGTCGCTTCGCTCCATCGCCAGGTCGCGGGCGGCGGCGGCGTGATCCCGTGCGAGCGCAGCAAGATCGCGTGCGTGAGCGACCGCATCGCGTTCGCTAGCGGCGTCTAGTCGTGCTCGGGCGGTCAGCTGACGCTGTTCGGTGGTGCGCTGACGGATGTGGCGGGTGATCTCGTGTTCGTGCGGGTCGACCCCAGCCTTAAGATCGCGGTCACTCGCCGCCTGATCGCGGTCTGCTGCGATCTGATCGCTATCGGCGCTCGTCTGATCACTGTCAGAGCTCGTCTGATCTGCGTCTGACAGTGTCTGATCGATCTCGGCGTTTGTCTGATCGCTCCCGCTGAGCAGCCGCTCACCGCTTCCGATCGCCATGGCGTCAGGATCAGCGTGCAGTCCCATGCTAGGAACCAGTCGGCTTTACGTGCGTTTGGGACCTCGGTGCGGCCTTGGACCGGGAGAACCGGCCCCCGACGACACACGCAAGGAACAGCACGCCGAGGAGCACGTGGCCGGTCAAGAGGAAGATCACCGGGGGTAGCGCAGACAGTGCATACAAGAGATTGCGATTACGCAGGCTGCTGCTGATTCTGGTCATAGTCTTTGATCCTCGAACACGGTGCTCGAATCGAGTTGGTCGGTCGACACGGTCAAACCGCGCGCCCGGGGCTCAATCCCAGGAATTCGATTCCGGCCTCTAGCGTCAGGGACGCAAGTTCTGCCGGCGCCAGGTGATCCGTGTCACGACGCTGCCGTGGTCCGACCACAAGGCGGCTGATCACTCGGGCAACGGGAGACTGCAGCAGCGGATGCACTCTTATCCGTCGACTACACGGACCGCCGGCTACGAGCCATCCAGCGTCTGATCGCGACCGAGCAATCGGGGTTCCGGTTGGTACAGACTGCGTTGGCGAGAACATCATTACCCAGCTCCTGAGAAGGTCGTGAGGCGCGTCCCAAACAAGGTCATCGCACCCACCGGCCAAACGTTGGAGCCGGAAACAGCGCCCGCCGAGAGTTAAGGCGAAGCGGACACTTAGTATACCAGCCGTTCAGAGTGAGCTAACCAGGCCCCACGGCGGCCGTTCGACTAGGGAAAGCTTGCGCCCACGGCACTCCGCGTTTCCGACGCTAGACGCATCCGGCTTCCGCTCGGCCGTGGCTGATGGAAGATTACGTGGGGGTTTAGACTAACGGTGAGGTCGCATTATGGAGCGAGCCGTCCATCACCGCGAAGCCGTTCACCTTCGGGTCTTGATTGCCAATGAGCGTAAGGACCGTTTGGGGGTCGTTGCGGCTGCCGTAGTTGCTCTCGGTCACGAGGTGATCGCGAGAGAGATCGAGGTCGAGGAAGTCGGCGCCGTGACCGTCAGAGAACGACCCGACGTTGCGCTCGTCGGACTCGGCGAGAGCTCGGAGCACGCACTTGAGCTGATCGACAAGATCGTTCACGAAGCGGCGTGCCCCGTGATCGCGCTGCTGCACGCGCCAGACCCCGGGTTCTTGAAAGAAGCCTCGAAACGAGGCGTGTTCGCCCACATCTCAGACACCGACGTCGAGGATTGGCAGAGCTCCATCGACATCGTTCTGCGCCGGTTCGCCGAGTACCGCGACCTCCAGGGAGCGTTCGGGCGCCGAGCCACGATCGAACGCGCCAAGGGAATCCTGATGGAACGTCACTCCATCGACGAGAACGCAGCCTTCGAGATGCTCCGCGAACGGTCGCGCATCGACAACCGCAAGCTGATCGACCTCGCCACCGCTGTAGTCGATGGCTACCGCCTGCTCCCCAAACACCCCGGTACCCCTTAGGACACGTTGGTCGGAGCAGTCGCTATCGTCCGGTCGTCGGCCTTTTCGGGGTCCAAGAGCTCGAGCCGGAACTTCGTGCCCGCCGGACGTTGAAGCGAAGCACTTCCTCCTCATACCCGGGCCGAACATATTCACGTAGCGGCGTGAGTCCGGTTCTAACATGAGCCGCCAAAGGCAAACAAGGCCAACGAGGAGGCTGACTATGGCCGAGAGCCAGGAAGATGCCAGTTGGAACGTCGCGGAATGGCGCGGCAAGATGCTTGTCGATCGCGACGGGGAGAAAATCGGCAAGTTACAGGATGTCTACGTCGATGTGGAGAACGACGAGCCGCAGTTCGCGACGGTCAAGGAGGGCTTCATGCGCCGCCACTTGACCTTTGTGCCGCTTGGGGGGATCACGGTCGGTCCCGACGAGCTGCAGGTCATGGTCAGCAAGGAGCAGGTCGAGTCCGCGCCGAATATCGAACAGCACGGCGAGGAGCTCTCCCAGGAAGATGAATCGGCTCTGTATCACCACTTCGAGCTCAACTACACGCCACCTGAGACCGAGAGCGGACGGCGACTCGCCCGCCGCTGACCCGGTTCGGCACAGATAGGGCGGTGCGCCCTTTCTCCGAGGCCTGAGCAATTTCCGCCAGGCATCAGTGGGGTTTGCGCGCAAAAACTCAATACGTGCGCCAGCGCTGGAATTTGCACACAGGCACAAGGCCAGGGCAGGTTCCTGTGCCTCTGGGAGCAGCCCGACAGGGATTGTGACCGCGTTCTTCGCCTGTGCGCTTAACCGGTCCCGGGCGATAATCATGCTGAAACGACCGCGGCATCCCGCGGTCCGAAAGCACGTACAGGAGCGATACAACCGCCCACGCTACGCTCCGCTAGGCGAGCCTCATGCTCAGTGGAACGCACGCGCCACCCACATTGCGCGGAAAGTCGCAACGCACATCTCAGATCACATAAAACGAGTGCGCGTATGGCAGAAAGCGAGCTTCTGCCACCTGCGGTAGTCCGAACTTAGCCGAGCAAAACACGATCCGCTCAATTATTTGCTCTGCGGTGACTACCATGGCGATTACAACCTGAGTAGGACTTCTTACAAATGCACCCCTGCCGTGAGACAGGTTCGCAAAGCCACGGGGCTCCGCCGGAGCTAGCCGAGCTGCCCCCGGCGCCAGAGCATCATCTGCACTGCTGGCATCACCGCTGAAGTCGCTCTACTCGCAGATGGAGGATGGCCTTATGTTGAAATTCATGAGTTCGCGAACTTCGCGACTCGCTGCCGGACTGGTCGTCGCGTCCGCATTTGCCGCAGTGGCGGTGCCCGTCGCGGCGCAGGCCGCGACGACTGACGCAGACGGCACTTTGGCCGCTGGCCCGCTGTCGAACACCGCGCCAGATATCACGCCGTTCACCGCAACACTATCCGGTGTCACCCAGACTGTGAACACCGCGGTGGGCGCGTGGGGCGTCACCGATGCAACCGGTAGTAATGCCGGTTACAGCGTCACGGTCTCCGCGACCCCTCCGACGGTCGCCGGCTCCACAGGGCCAGGCGGAGGCGCTGGTACCGGCGCATCAATTACGCTGACTCCGACCGCAGCGGCTGCCGGAGACGGTAACCCGGCCCCGGCCGCTGACGCACCGGTTGCCGAGGCGGCCCAGCCACTGGGCACGACGGCGGTCACGATCGATAACGCCGTTGTCGGAACCGGCCAGGGCGACTGGGATTATGCCGCCGATAATGGCACCAACGTGAAGGATCTCGCGGTTGTCATTCCCGGTGACGCCAGCGCCGGTGCTTACAGCAGCACGCTGACGTTCACTACCGCGGCCCCATCCGAGTCGTAATCATCATGGCCAAGCGCTCCCTACTGATGACGAGCAGCTCGCGTCTTCACGCGGGGGCGTTGGCCTTGCTGGCAGCGCTGGCGCTCGCCGCATTCGCGGCAGCGCCGGCGTTCGCCACTACATCTAGTGCCACTACATCAAGTAGTGCCACTACATCTAGTGCCACTACATCTAGTCCGGCTCCGGTGGCATTCGCGCTACGGCCGGTCGGCACCACCGGCACCATACTTTTGCACACGACTTCCGGTCGTGTCATACACGAGGGAGTCAGCGTCCGCAACCTGTCGGCTCAACCGATCACCGTGCTGCTGGCGCCCGCCGACATCGTGAACGCCAGCAACGGCAACGCCGACTACGTCACGACTCGACTCAAGGCCACTGGTCGTTGGTTGCAATTGAGTACTAAGACCGTTCACCTGGCAGCACACGCCACGCAACGAATCGCGTTGACCATCACGGTGCCCAAGGGCGCAACCGGCGCGTCGCACTACGCCGGAGTCGTCGCGATCAACGCAGCGGACCTTTCGACCGTCGCCGCTCGCCACAAGGTCAAGGGCAGGCAGTTCAGCTTCTACCACATCGACCGCCAAGCGCTGCCGATCACGATCCACCTGCCAGGGAAGCTGTCTCGTGACCTCGCGCTGCATTCGGTGAAGTTGAGTGTTCAGCCGGCAGGCGCCGGACTCGTGCTCGGGCTGCTGCCCGGTGGCAGCGAGCTAATCGAGCAAACAGGCGTGAAGCTGCGCGTCAGTCGCGACGGGCACACCGTCCTCACCTACAGCTCGACACTCGGCCAGATCTTCCCTGGCCACGTCTTGAACTTCCGCGTTCCCTGGACAGGACGCCCGACCCCCGGCACCTACGACGTGCAAGGCACCATTAGTCCCCAAGGCGTCAAGCCCATCGCTTTCAATCGCACCGTCACGTTCACCGCCGCCAAGGCCAAGCAGCTGACCAAACTGTCTCCCCCGGCCGTGGCAACCTCGAAGGGCATCCCCGGCTGGGTCTGGATCGCGCTCGCCGTCGCCGTGGCGCTCCTGATCGCGCTCTCACTCACCATTTGGAAGCTTGCCCGCCGCCCCGCCAAAGGCGCTGCCTGACACCTCAGCGTCGGCGGCCTCGCCGGTCGGGGCGGAGCACGATGTGCCGGAGCGGACCAGCGTTCGCGGCGGCGTATGTGACGGCGTCGTTGACCTCGTCCAGGCTGAACTCGGTGATGTCGTGCTGAGTGAGATCGATCAGCCCGGCGCGGATCGTCGGACCACAGAAGACCGAGTCGCCAACTGAAAGCTTGGTCGCGTCCGGCCCCATCGCACGTAACCGGCCGATACCGCCCGGCTGAAGCAGTTTGCGGCGATCGTGCCCTTATTCGAGTGTTTGACCGAGCAGTTCTGATACCAGCCGAGAGCTCCGCCGGCTCAGGAGACCCGGCCGTGGAACGGGGCGAGGCCGAGCACTCATCCCCGCTCACCGTGCCGGCGGGAGTATTCGTCGAGGGCGTCGCGGCTGACGTCTGCGAGATGCCGCCCCTGCCTTGCTGCAATCGTCTCGAGTGCCTTGCGTGTCCCGGGAGTGACGCGGATGGTCATTTTCGGCGTGCGGCCGCGGTCACCCGTAATGCTCGGGCGACCCCGCCGCGCTGGGTGCTTGGCAAGTGCTTCCTGGGCGATCCGCTCGGCCAGCTCAGCGGTGAGCCGGCTGCCGTCGGCCAGGCGTACGTCCTCGGTGCTGAGGTCGACGTCGGGTCCGATGGTGATGTGTTTGGCAGTCATCTCTTTAGCCCTCTCGGTAGCGGCTGTGGTGACGGCTGGAGCGAGTGAACCGGTACGGCTTCACGCGAAGAACGTTGTAGCCGACACAAAACGGAATCGTACCCGGTTGCCCGGCGCTGAGGTGCGGACCGAGTACCGGCCGCCTCTACACGAGGAGGCGAGGCCGCCTGGTGTTTGGTTGGGGAGATCGATCGAGCCTGTAGCCACTTCCCCGACCGTCGCCAAGCGAGGCGGGCCTCAGCGCGGGCCGAACTGGCGGTCACCGGCGTCGCCGAGGCCGGGCACGATGTAGGCATGCTCGTCGAGACGCTGATCGATCGCGGCGGTGAACAGCTTCGCGGCGAGGCCGCTGGCCTCGATCGCCGCCACGCCTTCGGGCGCGGCCAGCACGCAGACCACGGTGACGTCGTCGGCACCACGCGCGGCCAGCAGACCCAGGCAGTGTAAGAGCGACCCACCGGTCGCCACCATCGGGTCAAGCACGAAGACCGGGCGGCCGGCCAGAGACTCCGGGAGCGAGGCCATATAGGGACGCGGCTCGAACGTCTGCTCGTCGCGCGCCAGGCCCACGAAGCCCATCTGCGACTCGGGCAGGAGGTTGAACGCAGACTCAGCCATGCCGAGCCCGGCGCGTAGGACAACCACCAGCAACGGCGAGCTGGCCAGCTCGGCGCCGCTTGCCGGCGCGATCGGCGTGGTGATCGGACGCGGTCGCAAGGTCAGCCCACGGGCCGCCTCGTAGACGAGCATCGTCGCCAGCTCCTGTAGCGCCAGCCGGAAGTCGGCGTTAGAGCTGTCCTGGTCACGCATCGCCGTCAGCCGGGTCTGCACGATGGGATGGTCGACAACGGTGGTTTGCACGGCGCTACAGGCTACATCCGACACGTGACAAGGGGCCGGCTCCCGCTGGAGCCGGCCCAGTGCCAGCACTCCCGCCTGCAGGGAGGTGGTTGCTGGTTTCTTCTGTCAAACCTGCCCACCTGCCAGCTTGGTGATCGTGGGCATAACAACCAGATCGATTCGTTCTTGGCTGGCGGAGTCAGGGCGCACAGCACCAGCGAGTCCATCCGGCAGCCGCGGCGCCGACAGCAGCCGTTGCGCTTCGGCCGAGATGTAGTGTCGTACGTCTGTCTCGGCGCTCTCGACCTCCGAGGTCAGTTCTGGTCGCCCATCGATGAGCGTGACGATGTCCGTGAAGTCTCGGCTGGCGAGGAAGTCGTTGTTTCCACGACTCTTGAACGCCTCAAGCTTCATGGCGAGCAGGTAGACGGGGGATGTCACGCGGATAGCGGCCCCGGACGGAAGCTGCCATGTGACCGCGTGGGGAATGGCGGCGATCTGCCACTGGTTCTCGAAGCCGAAGATGTCCGGTCTTGACGGCATGGCGTCCACCACGAGTTCCGACGCGGGGTAACGCCAGCGACAGATCACGCCGCTCTCCCGGTCCTCACGAAAGCCGGCTCTTCGCAGCTTCGCTTCGAAGTCGTAGAACTCGCCCCGAGTAACGGCCTCCACGACCATGTCAATGTCCTCAGTCGGCCGTACCGGTGGCGCGGCCCGATCGGAGATCCAGAGACCAACCGTTGCACCGCCAACGAACACGACCTCGTTTGCGAGGTCGCCAAGCGCCGATTCGGCGAGTTCAAGCAGTTCGATACTCACCGTCGCACAGCTTCGAGGCGTGAGGACAGCAGCTCGGCCGCCAGAGCACGGATACGTGCATCGCCTAAGCGGATGGCATCCACTAACGCCAGCTCTTCCCAGAGAAGCGGGTCGCGTCTGCTCGCAGGAACCGCGGACAGGTGGATCGGCTGGACTGCGGCACCGCGTGTATCTCCGGCTGCACTGGGCCAAACCGGCGGCAGGTCATTTGCGGGCACGGCCAGCCTCGCTGCCAGTAATCCGGTCCCCCAGGCCGTAACGAAACCGCGGCTTTCGCCACCGAGCTCGGCCGGGAATACATACCTTGCACCATGAACCAAAAACTCTTCAGCCTGGCTGACGTTGGGTGCGCGTCGTTGATTATCGAACAAACCTGCCGCTGCAAGCCGCCTGATTGACCGCTGCGCCACGCTCCGCGCGATCGTTGTGTCTTGTTCCAGGGTCCGTAGCGTCCAGTCCGGGCTTGCGTGGGTGAGCTTGAGCAGCAGCAAGATGTCCTCACCTTTGAGCATGGACACAGCATATCGTCCCTAGTCCCGGGACTGGGGACAAGGGAGCAACGCCCCGGCAGGATTCGAACCTGCGACATGCGGCTTAGAAGCTGCTCGTTTGCAGGGTAATTGCAGCAGATACGGGCACTTGTCTTCAGTCGACTGCAGTTTGCTGACGTCAGAATTGCCGAGCTCGGGACATTGCTCGGGACACCGAGAGCACAACGAACGCAACTGGCACCATCGAGCGCACCGACGCCCTACAAGACCAGCGACTGCATCGTTGCCAAAGCAGATGGAGTCGGGGTCGGGGCTGGGGAAAGCGGCGAGAAAGCCGGATCAGCCGTTCGTTTGGCGAACGCGGCTTTGTGACTCGAGTGCTTCGCGTAGCTTGAGGCGTGCGCGGTGCGCACGGATGCGGACCACGTTAGGTGAGAGTTCCAGGATCGCTGCGACCTCCCGTGGCGCAAGCTGGTCCCAAGCCAACATCTCAATGATCTCGCGATCGATCGGAGGCAGTTGTCGGAGGGCCGCGGTCACCGGATCGTCTTCGCGTATCGGACGTTGAGCCCCGTGCAGCTCGCGGGCGAGCTCGGCCTTCGCCGCACTCGCTCGGCTCTCGCGCTTCCAGTCTCGCTTCAGGACGTTGCGCGCCACCCCGAAGAGCCAGCGACGGGCCTCGTCCAGGTGGATCGGCAGGCTGTCGCGCTTGTTCCAGGCGACCAGGAAAGTCTCGGCCAGGCAGTCGGCGGCGTCCTCCGGAGTCCGGGTGCGGCGCAGCAGGTAGGCAAGGAGGTCAACGGCGGTCGCGTCATAGAGGGCGGAGAAGCCGGATGCGGACGCCGGCGAACTCACGGCCTTGTTGGGGGCGGTCATCCGAGCATGCCGCTGACGAGCTGCTGGGCGATCCCGATCGCGACCCGCCATGCGGCGGTATGTGGCTGGGGCTGTTTGTCGGGCTGTGTGCCACCGCCCGGTAGTTTCGTGTCGGAGTCGACGGACGCTCGGGCAAGCCAGACGGACAGAGCACCGCTGCCGCTGTCGTCCTGGAGCAGATCGCCCGTGTGTGGATCGACGATCAGGGTCTCCGTGGGCTCGCCTGCGCCCGGCTCGCGGAAGCTGACCGCGATACCCAGGCGCCCACGCGAATCCCGCCGTTCGCCCACGACGCGCACGAAGCGCACCAGCGTGAGCGCGCGGAAGGCCTCAGCGCGCTGCTGGGACGAGGTCGAGGCGGCCAGGATCTGGCTAAGGCCGCGCCATTCCCCAAGCGCCAGGTTGTCCGTGATAAATTGCCGCCGCCATCTGCGCTGTGTCGCGGTCAGCCGCTTCGTTCCGGGCCGGTAGCCCTTCAAATCCTCGCGTCCGAGGAGCTTGACGAGCGCTGCCGGGTTGCTCGGCAGGGACGACAGCGGAACCTTCGCGTCGGTGCCGTTGCCGATGTCGGTCGGACTGACAGTCACGGCCTCTCCACGCGGAATCGTCGCGTCGACCACGGCAATGTGACCGGCGCTGAGCGGAAGCGGCGCAAGCGCCTGGGCAAAGAGTGCCCGGTGTGACTCATACACGTCGCGAGCGCGGACAGAGGCGAACGCGAAGTGAGAGAAGGTGATCCGAACCCGGGTCGGGCCGGAGGCGCTCGCGCACCATTCCTGCACCGTCTCGGTCACCTTGTAGGAAACGACCGGCGACTTGAGGACCCCCACACTCTGGTGCACGGTGCTCGTGAACTTGACGTACAGCCACTTGCCATGCCCCGCGCTTGACCCCGCCGCTGTCGCCTGCGCGATCCGGTCAAGCTGCCTGGCCTGTGCAACGGGCAGCTGCACTGACGGCAGCAGCGACCTGCTCGACCCGCCAGCAAGCAGCCTGACCCCGGCCAGCGCCGCCACGACCATCGCAACTCCGACAGCAGCGAAAGTAACCAGACGGCGCCTCGCTCTCGCGCGACGCAGCAGCGACCGCGCCGGCGAGCGGTCGGAGGGCGCCTCAATGTCCTCTGCAAGCGCAGCGAGCGCCGGCATAAGCTGCTGCGCGTCCAGCCACGTCGCGCTGAGCGGGTCCCGCTCCGTCAGGAGCGCGTCCAGCTCGTCATCTGAGATCAGGTGCTCATCCATTTACGGCTTCCTCGTTCGGGCATCACCCCCTACATCGCCGCGAGAGCCGTTTTCATTTCACCACCGCCCTTCAGCGCCGCCCAAACCGCAGCATGGACGGTCACGCCGCTGTGATCCGTCAGTCGGTAAGCCGCGCTACCCGGCTCAGCCGGACGCCGCTCGCCTACACGGCAATGAACAAGCCACCGTCAAGCCGGAGATCGCAAACCCAGCCATCAGGCCGCCAACCAACGAGATGATCGGCTCGCTGAGGTCCTTCGCCGACCGCATCGGATCCGACCCGATGCTCCCGTCAAGTTCCCAGCCAGTCAGCCGGCAGCCTGCCGGTTGACATCACTGTCCAGCTCCCCTTACAGAGAGACGCCTGACACAGGGTTTTCGTAACGCCCCCGGCAGGATTCGAACCTGCGACCTACGGATTAGAAGTTGCTCATTTACAGGCCGAAACCAGCAAACCCGGGCATTCCCGCCCAGCTAAGGGCAGTTCCGAAAGGTCAGAATTGCCGGGTTTGGGACACAGTCTGGGACACGCTTCCGCGACCGCGTTGCTCGCCCGGCCGGCGCCGGCGGGGCAGGACGAAAGCACTGTTTAGGCTTCGAGGGGCTACGCAGCGGCCTTCAGGGCGTCGGCAACCACGGCCTCGACATCGCGACCTTCGCGCTGCGCCCGCGCAGTCAACGCCGTCAGCGTCGATGCGGCCATCGGCACGGTAATGGTGACCTCGATATCGGGGTTGCCCGCTTCGACGTGAACCTCGGCATCAGCAAGCCGGGCGTCGAAGGCATCGGGCTCGTGGTTACAGATCATCCATGGCAACGCCAGAATGTCGCTTCGTCGTCGATGGACACATCGTCGTTTAGCGTACGCCTAGGGAAAGCGACCGCCAGCGTGTCCGGCCAGCTGGCTTGGAGTTCGGATCTAGCCGAGCTCGAATGAGAGCAGCGGCTACGCCGGTGTCACTCCGATGCGGACCTAATCATGCGGAGGTAGCGATCGCTCTCGACCTGAGCCCACTCGAACAACTCAAACCCAAGGTGCTCCCAAAATCCCTGAGCATCGAGGTTGTCCTCATCGACCTCCAGCACGAGCGGCATATCGGGCGTGGATAGTCCATGCGCATGTGCCCGATACTCGACGGTTTCGAAGAGCGTTCGAGCGATACTGTCGCCCTCCTCAGTTCGCTGTCCCTGGTAGTGGACGTCGACTCCGAACCACTCAATCTCGATCGCCAGCTCGATACTCTCGTCCGGCATGATCGCATCGCGGTGCCGCCAGGTCGCGAACCCGACTACAGCGTCGTTGGAGTCAACATCGACGGCGAGGATCGTCTCGTGGTCCGCCTTCGACGAGTCATCCCACAGCCACGCCGTGATCCAGCGTTGAACATCGTGACACCACCTTCCGGCCCCGAACCGGAAAGGTGCGCAGGCCGCCTTGTCTTCTTCGCTACAAGGATCCAGAAGACGCCCGCGAAGGCGTACGGCCAGAGCTAGTCGAGCGAAAGAGGTTTGGCGGACCGCGGCACCCGCCGCTGCTTCAGGGCCGCGAATTTGCCTGCCGTTGTGCCAGTCAGGCGTAGGGGCGCCGCATGCATCTCGAAGATCGACCCATACCTCTGGGGGCGATCGCCCAGATGCTCATCCAGGAACTCCCACTCGAAGTCCTGCTGGAAGGATGCACCTCGCAGAACCGCTGTTGCCGTTGCGTTGCTCATATAGACTCCCTCCCCTTGTTGTAGCAATCCATGGTTATACGCCGCTGTAGAGCCTCAACGGACAGGCCGGCGTACTCGGTAGCATCAGCCCAAAAACGCAAGAGTCCTTCCCATGCGGGCCCGTCCTGCTCGGTACTTGTGTGCTGTTCCCAGACCGAATCGGCAAACAGAGCGACGTCTGGGAACTTCGTCGACGTCCAGTCGTAATCTCTCACCGCCTGAGAAGCGGGCGCAATGCGTTGCCCTACCCCAACCAGACGGTCACGAACCTCTACGCCGCGCACCACCCCGAACTCCACCTGCCCCGTGACTTCATCCGGCGCCTTCAAGTCCATCAACATCGCGTAGTCGGTGCCAGAGATGTTCGGCGTTGCGATCGGGGGAAACAAGCGTTCCACGCTTCGTGCGACGGCCTCGTCGAACAGCATGTCGAGCGGGACCAGGTGGTAGAACCGAGCCGTGCCCAGCCTCGTCCGTGTCGGAGCAACTCGCTGAATGGCCTCGACCGCGATAGCAAGCACAGCTTGGGTGTCGGCATCGTTGCCGATGATGTCAAGGCTGAGACCATCCTTGCGGATCGTCATCTGGTGGTGGCCTCCGTCAAGAATCCGTGCGGCCACATAGTCGTCGCCCACAGAAAACGCCTTGAGAACGCCGTCGTTCTCAAGTTTCCGAAGCATAGGAATGCGTTCCTCATAGAACTGAAGCTCCGGGCGCCAATGCACGGTTAGCGTCTGCGTCCATGGACCCACCACGGTCGGCACTCTACCCCCTAAGACTCACTTCGTCACTGCGCTAGTCCGAGGACGCCTCCGCTCCTTGCGCGCCGGGGTTCGGTGCGCCAGGCTGCCATACACCTGAGTCGGAAGCGCCACGAGATTACAGCACACGGGATAGGCCCCGTCCAAGCCCGACCAGCGGCAGCCACAACTTCGGGGTAATTACGTTCTCCAAGGCGAGGCGTGCGGCGAGCAGGCCGCACCCCACCTCGACAACAGCAACCACAAACCCTCGGCCACCGCTTACGGCCGGGCTTCCGCGTCCTCGGGCTTGCATCCGAGGTTCCGATCCAGACGGTCACTAACTCTGCTCCCGGATGCCACCGGCAACTGCATTCGTAGTCTCAAAGATCATGATGCTGCGGGCGTTCTGGTGGAGAAGGAGCGTTTGGCCCAGTCCATGCGCCGAGATCACGACTGGACCCGCCTCAGGGGTCCGGGGGACTTGTCATGGAAGTGCGGCGGCGTCGTAACCGCATCTCCAAACCCGAGCATTCAGCACACGAACAGCGGCTTGACGCGCGCGGATGAGAACGCTGTGGACCTCGCCTGCGGCTCGGTTGAGTCCCTCTCTGCCAATGTTGTCTGAGACGCTCTGTTCCTGGTAATTAGGGAGGGCGGGTTTGGAGAACGTTGGTGATGGAGTCTGAGTTTGGAAGTAGGCGGGTGTCTGGGTCTGTCGGCGGTGTTGGC
>Ga0255363_100091_pt1 | contig 25516 bp, 27 predicted proteins | sample GFST100metaG_FD_186007 | JGI IMG/M metagenome (GOLD analysis project Ga0255363, IMG submission 186007) | Peat soil microbial communities from Stordalen Mire, Sweden - G.F.S.T100 | ecosystem: Environmental > Terrestrial > Soil > Wetlands > Peat | place: Sweden: Norrbotten County, Stordalen Mire... | reverse complement strand
CTCTGCACCCACTACGCGATCCGGCGGCTGATGCACGACGCCGCTCTCCAAGCCGACATCGACCCCGACCGATTGTCGTTCACCCGCAGCCTCCGGGCCGCCCGCCGCTCAGCCCGCACCCAGCCGCGCAACTCGTGCTCGCTCTCGCCGTGGTAGCTGTCGGCGGCGGCGATCGCGCGCTCGAAGGTCGCCTGCAGCAGATCGCCGGCCAGCTCCGGATCGTCGGTCTGCGCTAGGAAGTAGGCGAACAGCAGCCGGTGATAGCGGGCGTGCAGATCGCCGAAGTCTGCGGGTGTCAGCGTCATCGCGAGTCCTGCGCCCATCACCTAGACCATATGGCGTGGGTGGCCTGTTGTATGGGTTGCCTGCCGGTGTGACTGGCCGGACGCTCCTCGCGGGGGTTTGTCTGGCTGGAGAAGAAGGCTCCGGCTGACCCCAATGAGTTGAGGAGGTCCGGCCATGGCTGGAACGATGACGTATGTGGGCTTGGATGTCCATGCTCGGTCGACTTATGCCGCGGCGGTTGATGTGCTGACCGGGGAGCTGACGCGGCTGCGGTTCGGTCCTGGGACCGGCGCCCCGGTCCAGTGGCTTACTGAGCTTCAGGGGCCGGTTTATGCTTGCTATGAGGCGGGACCGACCGGGTTTGGGCTCTATCGCGCGGTGACTGGCGCGGGGATCCGCATGGATGTGATCGCGCCGGGAAAGACGCCGCGCGGCCCGGCGGACCGGGTCAAGAGCGACCGCAAGGACGCCGAGCTGCTTGCCCGTTGCCTGATGGCCGGGTCGCTGGCGGTGGTGCGGGTCCCGTCTGTGCGGGTTGAGGGAGCGCGGGAGTTGACCCGCGCGCATGATATGTGTCGGCGTGATCTGATGAACGCCCGGCACCGTGTCTCAAAGCTGCTTTTGCGTCACGGCCGGGTCTATCCTAAGCCGGGCTCGACTTGGGGGACGGAGCATCGTCGTTGGCTGTCGGCCCAGCAGCTCTCGGACTCTGTCAGCGACTTTGCCTACGCCGACCTGATCGCCGCGGTGGACGGGCTCACGGCCCGCAAGGCCGCGTTGGCTGAGCGGATCTCGTTGCTCGCGACCGATCCTGAGTTCTGGCCGACCGTCGCTCGTCTGCGCTGCTTTCGCGGCATTGACACGCTTACCGCGCTGACGTTGCATTTGGAGCTCGGTGCGGACTGGCAGCGGTTCGAGCAACCCAAACGGCTTGGGGCGTGGCTGGGCCTGACGCCGTCGCGTTCGCAGTCCGGCGAGTCCGATCACAACGGATCGATCACGAAGACCGGGTCCACGCTCGCGCGGCGTTTGCTGGTCGAGTCCGCCTGGCACTACAGCCGTGAGCCGCGGATCGGGGCGACGCTCCGCAACCGTCAGCTGGGCCAGAGCGATCACATCCTGCAGATCGCGGATCGGGCCCAGCAGCGGATCTACCGGGTGCACAACCGCATGCGATCACGCGGCAAACCGCATAACGTGACCGTGGTGGCCTGTGCCCGCGAGCTGGCCTGCTTCCTCTGGGCGGCCGCTACCGCACCCTAACCTGGCAGCTTCCACCACAAGCCGGTCGGCAGGGCGGGGCGCCGGGCCGCGACGCGGCCGGCACGCGCGAAAAAACTATGGGCAACCGCGCCGCGGTCACGCTCGTTCCTAGACCCGCGCAAGCCGGCAGCAGGAACAAGGCCCTGGGGTACTGAAAACCCCCGCATCATCAGACTGGCAACGCCGAGAACGTGCCCGACGCCCCGCCCTGCCGACCAACCCCCTCGAACGGCCGTCCCACGACCGACAATCCCATACGCCCACTTGACAAACCACACGCCATATCAGCTCTGGCTCGGCCCCGCCGAGTAGCCGGGCAACATCCCGCCCCAGGTGTAGTCGGGCTTGAGCGGCTGCCCGGCAGCGTTCAGGGCTTGGAGATCTGCATCGTCGCTGTTTGACGGTTCGGCGAGGGCGTAGTAGCCGCCCGGGAGCACCTGCGCCGTTGCTCCGGTCGCGGGGTCGCGAACTGTCGTTGCGGTGCCCTGGACCTCGACGTAGCCGGTGTAGATCGTGTATTGCTTGCCGGCGCCGTTCTTGACCTCGTTGTCCCACTCCTCGACTGGGGTCAGCAACAGCAACTGGCCCGTCTTGCCGCTGGGCTGTTGCCCCGACTTCAGCGGCGTTTGTTTGAGGATCTGCTGCTGCCGAGTCTGGAAGCAACCAGGAATCGAGCCACCATTCCAACCGTTCTGAGAGTCCTGTGAGGTGTGCAAGCCGCCCCAGTCGCCGTCGGGCAGTTTCATCGCGAAGCAGAACCCGCCAGGTTTGGTGGTCGCGCCCCAGACCGCCACCTGTCCGTAGTCAGGGATGCTGACTGTCGTCAACTCACGGACCGTCGATGGCAGCACGGCTTCGATGTCCCCGTTGAAATTCTTGCCATTTTGCATGAGCTGAGCTTGAGGGTCGTTTTGGAACAGCGTGGTCGCGTTGAGAGTAACCACGGCCGTTGTCGCGGCAGCGGCGGTCGCGACCACGGCCAACACCGCGACCGGGGCCACGGCAAACCCGCCGACTCGGATCCGCCGTCTGGCCCAGCCGAATCGCCGGGGGCGGTTGCCGGCCAGCTCCTGCTCGAGCATCTTCCGCAACCGGCGGTCGCCGGCGTCGCCGGCCTCGGGCAGCTCAGGGACTCCTACATATCTCGTTTCGAGCAACTGCTCGTTCAGGTCAGACATTGCGCTCTCCGTTGATTCGAGGTTCTGTATGCGCCGCATGCCGCAAGGGCGCCAGATCTGATGCCAGGCGCTGACGCGCTCTGGCGATGCGGGAATTGACGGTGCCGAGAGGCACACCGAGGGCGGCAGCGACCTCGTCCCGCGAAAGCTCACCCCAGACCATCAGCAGCAACGCGTCCCGGTGCGTCGCCGGCAGCCGACGGAGCGCGTGAATGACCTCTGGTCTCAAGCCGACATCGGTCTGCTCGGCAGCGTCGCGTCGCTCGACGAGCAGCCGTTCCAGGGCCGCGAGCCGCCTGCGTTCGATTCGTCTGTGGTCGCCGATGACGTGATTCGCGACGCCCAGCAGCCACGGCAGCGCGCTGCCGTGTTCGGCCCGGCACCGATCACGGGTGCGAAAGGCGCGGATGAAGACCTCCGCGGCCAGATCCTCGCCGTTCGAGAATCCGACGCGACTGACGACGTAGCGCCGCACGGCCACCCCGTGCCGCTCGTAAAGGTCCCCGAACGCCGCAGGGTCCGCGGCCGAACGGCGCAGCAGCTCAGCGTCAGTCCCGATGTTCTCCATGTCCTATATGTCGCTCGCCAGCCTCAAATCCGTCCCAGAGCGGTCCGGAGCTCTCAATCCTGACCATTTCTGGACGAACTGCGACGAGGCTGACCCCAGCGAACCGGTCGATCCCGAGCCGGCCAGTCTCGAACGCCTTGTTTGATGGGGCGCCGTCTTGGTCGCTATCGACGACGATACGCAGCGCCGAGCTCGGTGCCCGGTGCGCGACGGCCCCGTACACTGAGGGCCATGCCAGGGATCGTGTTGATCGGCGTCCAGTGGGGCGACGAAGGCAAGGGGAAGATCACCGACCTGTTCGCGGAGCGGGCGGACGTGGTCGTGCGCTTCCAGGGCGGTAACAACGCCGGCCACACCCTCGTCCACGACGGCGAGACCTACAAGCTGCGACTGATGCCGTCGGGCATCCTGCATAAGGGCACCACCTGCGTGATCGGCAACGGCGTCGTGATCGACCCGAAGAACCTCACCGACGAGCTTGCCGAGCTGCGCCATCGCGGCATCGACACGAGCCTTTTGCGGATCTCCGCGAACGCCCACCTGATCATGCCGTACCACACGCTGCTCGACCACGCCGGTGAGATCCGCCTCGGGAAGCTGAACATCGGCACCACCGGTCGCGGCATCGGACCCTGCTACGCCGACAAGGCGTCAAGGCTGGGCATCCGCGTGCAGGACCTGCTCGACGAGAAGATCCTGAAGCAGAAGATCGTCGCCGCGCTCGAGCCACGCCGGTCGGAGCTCCGTGAGTTCGCACGCGACCCGCGGCTCGACCTGCAGACTATGACCGACGACTACATCACCTACGGCCACCGCCTCGCCGAGTACGTCGCCGACACCTCGCGGCTGCTGCTCGATCGCCTCGACGAAGGCGCGCAGGTCGTCTTCGAGGGCGCGCAGGGCACGCTGCTCGACATCGACCACGGCACCTACCCCTTCGTCACCTCCTCAAACCCGGTCGCGGCGTCGGCCTGCGTCGGCGCCGGCGTCGGCGTCAAGGCGCTCGACGAGATCTGGGGCATCTCCAAGGCCTACACCACACGCGTCGGCTCCGGGCCGTTCCCGACCGAGCTCGACGGACCCGCTGCCGACGAGCTGCGGAACCGTGCCAACGAGTACGGCACGGTCACCGGCCGGCCACGCCGCGTCGGCTGGCTCGACCTCGTGGCGCTGCGCTACGCCGCCCGCATCAACTCGCTGACCGCGCTGGTGATCACGAAGCTCGACGTGCTCAGCGGCGAGTCGACGATCCCGGTCTGCGTGCGCTACCGCGGCCCCGAGGGCGCCGAGTTCGACTACTTCCCGTATCACCAGTCGGTCCTGCATCACGCCTCCGGCGAGTACGTCGAGCTGCCCGGCTGGTCCGAGGACATCTCGGGCTGCCGCACCGAGGCGGACCTGCCCGAGGCCGCCCGTAACTATCTTCAGTTCATCGCCGACTTCGTGAAGGTGCCGGTCGGTCTGGTCAGCGTCGGCGCCGACCGCGAGCAGGTGATCTGGACGCAGGCCGGCGAGAACTTCACCGGGTCGCAGGCGGCACCTTTGTCATAGCGTCGCTGGTGGCGACGGCAAAGCATTTCAGCTAGGGTTCCACACGAGAATTACTGCGTGAGATCTAATGCCTTGCCGGCGTGATATTAGGAGCTGACGGTGGCTGATTTAAGGGTGGAAGGTAACGACCTCGTCGTTCGAATGAATCCGCTGGAGCGGCTGGCGACGTTCCGGTGGAAGCCACGGGTTGCGCTGGACACGGTCCTTGGAATGGAGATCGTTGAGCATCCACGCCGCGATCTGCTCGGACTGAGAGTACTAGGCACCGGCATCCCTGCCGTGGTCGAATATGGAACCTACGAGGTTAATGGTGGACTTACGTTTGCGGCCGTGAACTTCACCCACCGTCGAGCTGTCCGCGTTCGGCTCGATAGCCCAAGCGGACGGTTTCAACAGTTCGTTATCGGCCGATACCATCCTGACGCGACTCTGCAGGCGCTCTCGGCTTTGGTGGCCAAATCGAATGGGCCGACATCTAACCAAACGCACTCGTTTGGCTCACGATCGACTGTCCACGCGCGGCGGAAACATCGCCGGTAGCCCGGGATCACCAGCGTCCCCGATGGACGGGGGCAAGCTCGCTTACCGTAAGGTCGGTACCCACCATCGGATCAAGGTGTCGTCGATCCGGGCTTTCCTCGATGCAGAGCAGAAGCAGATGGATTCCGGCATGGAGGAGCTCTCCCGGCTGCAGAACGAGCTGGGTCTGGTGGAATGAGCCGTGCGACCGGTGCGGTCCAGGCCCCTTTCGGATCGTTCTCGGCGATGCCAACGTCCTCAGTTCATCGCCGACTGCGTGCGGTTGCCGGTCGGCCTGGTCAGCGTCGGCGCCGACCGCGAGCAGGTGATCTGGACCCGGGCCGGCGCGAACCTCACCGGGCCGCAAGCCGCGCCCGTGTCATACCGAGCCGTCCTAATTTCCTGACGTCCGCCCGTCTGCATATCCGTAGAACTCCGAACTCCGGCGGGGACCTCGCCGGAGTTCGGAGTTTTACGTTTATATGCCGTAGAACTTCGAAAAGCGGGGGCACTCCCAACGGTTTTCGAGGTTTTACGGATCCGGCATGGGCAATGGCGACGGCACCCGCTGGCGCCGCCATGTCAGCAGCGACGTGCCCCCACCGTCAGCGGAGAGCCACCGTCAGTGTCCCGCCGAACGCTCGCTCGGTCAGTGCCAGCGGTCGTAGAACTCGGCGTCGTCCACCTGGCGGTAGACCCGAGCGGGGAGACCGAGGACGGCACTGTGCGCGGGGACGTCGCGCGTGACGATGGCGCCGGCAGCGACGAACGCTTCCGCGCCGACCTCGACGCCGGGCACCAGGATCACGCCGCCACCGACACGGGCGGCGCGGCGGACGACTGGTCCGGCCAGCGCGGCGCCGCGCGGGTGACGGCCCATCGTGTCGTCGTTGGTCATGTAGACGCCGGGGCCGAGGAAGACGTCGTCCTCGACGACCGCCAGTGCGGTCACGTAGACGCCGGTCTGGATCGACACGTGCTCGCCGACGCGGGCGCCGAAGTCGACGCAGGCGGCGCGACCGACGACCGAGCCGGCGCCGACGGTCGAGCCCTCGCGGACCTGCGCCTGATCGCCGATGATCGCGCCGTCACCGATCCGGGCGCTCGCGTAGACGACCGCGCCGGCGCAGACGGTGACGCCGCTGCCGAGCACGAGGTCGTCGAGCACGACCGAGGCGGCACTGGAGCCGGGCCGCAGCCGCGGCCGCTTACCGAGCACCACGCAGTCCTCGATCACGGAGCCGGCGCCGACCTTCACGCCCGCATGGATCACGGTGTTCGCACCGACGCTGACGCCGTCGCCCAGCTCGGCGCCGGCTTCGATCACGGTGCCGGCCGCGACGCTGACACCGCTGCCGAGCAGCGCCCCATCCTCGACGTGGGCGGCGCTGGAGACGCCGCCCTCAGCCGGCGACACGGGCTGGCTCCTTCAACGAGTTCTGCAGGGCTTCGAGCACACGCACCACGCGCATGCCGCTGCGGCCGTCCGAGCGCGGCGTCTGACCGGAGCGGATGCAATCGACGAAGTGCTGACACTCCAGCCGCAGTGGCTCGGCGTTCGCGATCCTTGGCGAGAAGATGTCGCCCGAACGGGTGATGTACTCGCCGTAGCCGGTCGTGGCTTCGTCGAAGCCCTTGTCGTAGACGGTCAGCTTGCCCTCGCGCGCCATGTCGTCGAAGGTCGCCATCCGCCGCGAGCCGACGACCGTGAAGCGACGCTCCTTATGCGGATCCAGCCAGCTCAGGTGCAGGTGCGCCGTCAGCCCCGACGGGAAGCGCAGGAACGCGAAGACGACGTCCTCGACGCCGGGGCGGACGTAGGAGGCGCCGTTCGCGACCATCTCGATCGGCTCCTCGCCGGCGAGTGCCAGCAGCACCGAGATGTCGTGCGCGCCCAGGGACCAGAGCGCGTTCTCGTCGGCGCGCAGCTTCCCCAGGTTCAGGCGGTTCCCGTAGATGTAGTAGATGTCGCCGAGCTCGCCGCTGTCGGTGAGCTCCTTGAGCTTGCGGAGTCCCGGGTGGTACTCGAGCAGGTGCCCGACCATCAGCGTCCGGCCCGAGCGCTCGGCGGCGTCGAGGACGCGCTGCGCGTCGGCGACCGATTGCGCCATCGGCTTCTCGATGAAGCAGTGCTTGCCGGCGGCGAGCACCTTCACGGCGAGGTCGGCGTGGGTCGGCACCGGCGTCGCCAGCGCGATCGCGTCGAGCTCGGGATCGGCCAGCAGCTCGTCGAGCGAGTCGCTCATTCGGCTGGCCGGGAACATCGGTGCGATCCGCGCGCGCGCCGCGTCGGAGCCGTCGCAGCACCAACGCAGCTCGGCGTCAGGCAGATTCGCGAAGTTACGGGCGATGTTCGGACCCCAGTAGCCGAGGCCGACAACGCCGATACGAACAGGAGCTTGTGACACGCCTGTCGAGTCTACGGCGTGCCGAGCGACCCTGCCGAGGCAGCAGCCGTCGCCATCCCCCCGCCACTCACGGCCCGAACGTCCGGGCGAGCGCCGCGACCACGCGGGCGCCGGCCTTCTCGTCGCCGTACAGCTCCGGGTGCGCCGCCGGGGCCGGCGCCACCAGCGCCGCCCGCGCGCGCTCGCGGTCGAGATCGACCAGCGTGTTCCAGCCGGACTCCACCGTCTCCACCCACTCGGTGCTCGGGCGCAGCGTCAGACACGGCACCGAGGCGAGGTACGCCTCCTTCTGCAACCCGCCCGAGTCGGTCAGCAGCGCCTTTGCGTTACAGAGCAGCGCGCTCAGCTCGAGGTAGCCGAGCGGCTCGCAGAGATGGACCTGCGGGGCAGCCGCAAGCGCACGGTCGAGACCACTTGCCTGCAGGCGCTCACGGGTACGCGGGTGCAGTGGCAGCACGATCGGCTCACCCACGCCGATCAGCAGCTCCACCAGCGCCGCGAGCCGCGCGGGCTCGTCGACGTTACCGGCGCGATGGGCGGTCGCCAGCAGATAGGCGCCCGGCTCCACCCCGTGCGCGCGCACGAGATCGAGGCGATCGCGAGCACGGGCCTGCGTCGCCTCGGCCACCCCCACCATCACGTCGCCGATGACGGTCACCGTCGCATGGCGATGAACACCCTCGGCGGCGAGGTTCGCGGCCGAGACCTCGCTCGAGCACAGCAGCAGCGTGCTCAGGTGGTCGGTGAGAACGCGGTTCACCTCCTCGGGCATCGCCCGATCGAACGACCGCATCCCCGCCTCGACATGCGCTACGGGTAAGTGCTGCTGCGTCGCCGCCAGAGCGCCCGCCAGCGTCGAGTTGGTGTCGCCGTAGACAAGCACGACGTCGGGCTCCTCGCGCGCGAGCAGCGGCTCGAGCGCGCTCAGCATCCGTGCGGTCTGGGACGTGTTCGAGCCACCGGCGATCTGCAATCGCAGCTCCGGCTCGGGCAGCCCCAGCTCGGCGAAGAAGACCGCCGAGAGCCGCTCGTCGAAGTGCTGGCCGGTATGCACCAGCACCTCTCGCGCCTGCTGCCTGAGCAGCGGCGAGACCGCGGCCGCCTTAATGAACTGCGGCCGGTTCCCGATTACGGTGAGTACCTTCACGCGCGTCCGACGAGCTGTTGGATGCGAGCGCCCGCCGCCTTGGCAGTGCTGGTCGACACCGGGCCGCCGACGGTGAAGTGGACAGCGTCGATCTGGCTGACCGGCTGCACCTCGCGGACCGTGGAGGCGAGGAACACCTCGTCGGCCTGCAAGAGCTCGGACAGCGAGGTCTCGTACTCGACGGCGTCCGAGACCTCGAGCAGCAGCGCCCGCGTGATCGACGCGAGGATGTGATCGGTCAGCGGCGGCGTGCGGAGCTGGCCGTCCTTCACCCAGAACAGCGAGCTTGTCGGCGCTTCGAGCACGCGCCCCTCCGGGGTGACCAGCAGCCCCTCGTCGTAGCCCTGCTCGACCGCCAGGCGGCTGGCCAGCATGTTCGCGCCGTAGGAGAGCGACTTGATTCCGTCGAGCACCAGCGTGGGGTTGTAGGTGATGGTCTTCAGCCGCGCGATCTCCGGCTCCGGCGGCATTGGCTCGGTCAGCAGGATCCGGCGGCCACCGCGGGTGACCATGATCCGCAGCAGCTCATGGGCAGGCCCGGGCCCGGCGGCCGCGACCAGCGTGTCGGCCTCGGCGCGAAGCAGCTCCGCGTCGATCGGCAGCCGCAGGTTCCGTGCCGAGCGCTCGAGCCTCGCAAAGTGCTGATCGAGCGCGAACACGACGCCGCCGTAGATCCGCATCACTTCGAAGACGCCGTCGCCGCGTACGAGGCCGGTGTCGGTCACAGCGATCTTCGCCTCGTCGGCGGGCATCAGCTCGCCGTCGAGCGAGGCGACCTGCACCGTGGGAGCAAACGAGCTTGTCGTGGTCACTGCGCATCACCTGCCTTTGTCCAAGTCTCTGCGAGCCGCACGAGCACGGCCGCGGCGGCGGCCATGTCCTGCAGCGACGCCCATTCACGTACGGAGTGGTACTCGTAGCCACCGGTGAAGATGTTCGGCGTCGGCAAGCCCTTCTCCGAGAGCAGCGAGCCGTCGGTGCCGCCGCGGATCGGCTCGCGCACGGGCGCGATCCCCTCGGCTGCGAACGCCCACTCGGCCGTGGCGATGACCTCCGGCTCGGCGGCCACGTAGTCGCGCATGTTCCGGTACTGGCGGTGCACGTCGAACCGCAGCTTGGCGCGCGGCTCGGCCCCGACGACGCGCTCGGCGATCTCGCGCAGCAGCTCGACGTGCTGCTGCAGCAGATCCTCCTCGAAGTCGCGCACGATCACCCGCAGCTCGGCACGGTCGGGTGCGCCGGCCAGCGTCACCGGGTGGATGAAGCCCTCGCGCCCGGAGGTGGTGGCCGGCGTCAGATGGTCGTCCGGCAGCGCCGCGACGAGCTTGGCGGCAAGCACGAGCGCACTGACCATGCGACCGCTCGCCTGGCCGGGATGGACGTTCACGCCCTCGATGCCGACCCGCGCCTCAACGGCGGTGAACGACTCGTCCTGCAGCTCCCCGAGCTGCGAGCCGTCGACCGTGTAGGCGCAGCGCGCGGCGAAGCGCTCGAGGTCGAACAGCGAGGCACCCTCGCCGATCTCCTCATCCGGGGTGAACGCGATCCGCAGCGTGCAGCGCGGCTGCTGCGGATGCTCGCTCAGGTACTTGACGGCCGCAACGACCGCGGCGACGCCGGACTTATCGTCGGCACCGAGCGCCGTGTCGCCACTCGAGCTGACGAGATCGTGGCCACGCTTTGCCGCAAGCTGCGGCATCAGCGCGGGGTCGAGACGCTGGCCATCGCGCGGCAGCTCGATCACGCCGCCGTCGTAGTCGCGGTGGACGAGCGGCTGCACGTCGTGGTCGCTGGCCTCGGGACTGGTGTCGAGGTGGGCGATCAGCCCGACGACCGGCGTGCCGGCGACGTTCCCCGGCAACGTCGCGTAGACGTACCCGTGCTGGTCCAGCTCGGCATCGTCGAGCCCGAGCTCCCGCAGCTCGCCCGCGAGCGCGCGGCCGAGCTCGAGCTGTCCGGGGGTGCTTGGCGACTGCTCGCGGTCCACCCTTGACTGAGTGTCAAACCTCACGTAGCGCAGGAAGCGCTCGAGCAGGTCCGGGGCGATGGCAGCCGCAAGCGGGGAGGTGTACTCGGCTGACATGGCTCGATCATCGCAGACCACTGCGGCGATCGGACGCTCGCCGTCCGCAACCTCTGCCGGCTGCTGCGCGCAGGCACGTGCGCTAGCCCGGCCGGCCCGCTGGCCGGTCCTCAGGCGCCGGCGTTGACCTGCTGGGTCAGGCGCGTCGTACGGCCGGCCGCGTCGAGCAGATCGACGCCGACCTGCAACAGGACCTCGTGCTCGCTCGTGGTCTCGCTCCGCAGCGCGGCGCCGGCCGCCAGCGAGCCTTTGCCCAGATAGACGAAGACGTGGCGCTCACGATGTGCGAGCGTGATCTTGATCCGCTGCCCGGAAACGCGGACGGTGCGTGCGATGAAGCTCTTACCGGCCTTCACGAGCACGCGGCCGTCGGTCCGCGTGGCCTGCAGGCCACGCGGCAGCAGCACGGTCAACTCGGTCAGCCCTGGCTCGTCGTGACCGGCGCTGGCTGTGAGCGACAGCCGGGGGTCCTGCCCACCGGCACCGCTGATCGCGACGCCCGTAACGGTCGGCTTGCGCTCGACCGTCCAGCGGATCTCGTCGGCGTTGATCGTCTCCCACGGCGTCGACGCGGCCACCAGCACGCGGGTCACGCCGAGGCGCTTGGGCGTGCCGCTGACCACGCCGGTGCGCGCGTTCAACTTCAGCCCCTTCGGCAGCTTCGATGAGCTGTAGGTGATCTGCGCCTTCGCGCCGCTCGCGAGCTTGGCGTGCAGGCGCAACGTCAGGCGTTGGCCAACCAGGCTGTAGCGACTGCCGGGAGCCGAGAACCGCAGCGCCTGCTTGCACAATGCCGGCGCCAGCGCCGATGCCACGGGCGTCCCGAGGCCGGTTGCCATGTCATAACCGGCAGTGGCGGCGTAAAGCTTGTTGTGGGCGCCCAGCATGTCGTTCTCGCCGCTGGTGATGTCGCCGAAGTAGGTGCCCTCGGACTGCCCGGCGAGGTGATAGAGATCGCCGCTGATGAACCCGAGCCGGTGCGAGCTGCATGCGGACCCGGCATCGGCCAGTGCCACCAGAGCGGCCCACATCGGCGCGCCCGCGCTGGTGCCGCCGACGGCCTGCCAGCCGCTGAACTGGCCGGCCGGAGCGCCGCTGTAGAAGATCAGGTAGCCGGCGGCCGGATCGGCGTCAGCGGAGACGTCAGGCACCTCGCGACAGTAGGTCGACTTCGAGTCGCAGCGGCTGCGCGAGGAGGCCTTCTGGATCAAGTGCAAACCTGACGCAGCCTTGCTCTGGGCGGTCGACATCTTCCAGACGGTGGAGACACCGCCGCCGCCGGCGCCCTGGCTGGCGCCGTCGTTCCAGACTTCCTCGGTTGGCGGCGGACCGATCGTGGTCAGCGTCGTGCCGCCGACGCCGGTGACCAGGGGCTGGCTGGCGGGGTCGTCGACGGCCAGGTTCTGGTCGTTATCGCCACCCGGACCGGCGACGTAGCAGTCTTCCGAGCCGGCGTCGCCCGCGGCGGCGACGATGGTCTGGCCCTGTACCGCCGCCTCTTCGAAGAGGTAGTACTCGGCGAGCAGATCGCTCGCATCCATGTCCGCCTCGCAGTTACCCCAGGACGTCGACACCACCTGCGCGCGGTCCTGGGACATGATCGCCGCGAGCACGTCGTAGGGGCCCGAGCCGCCGTTGCTGGTGCTCGAGTCCGGGCCCTCGTAGACCAGCACGTGCGCGGCCGGTGCCAGGCCGATCACCTGCTCGATGTCGAGCGCGGCCTCGCCTTCGCCCGCGCCGCCGGTGTTATTGGGGTCGCCGGAGCCGCCGGCGACCTCGACGTTGCTCACCTGGGTCGTGGTGTTGGTGTAGCTACCGAGGCCGTAGCAAGACTGGTAGGCGCCGATGTCGCTGGTGAGATGCGGCTCGAACTCCTCGAGCGCGACGGTCACACCCTTCCCGAAGTCGCCTGCCTGATAGAGGCCCGAGAGGCGGTACGCCGAGGCGATCTGATCTGCGGTGTAGGCGCCACCGGCGTCGGCACTATCGGTCGTCGGCGCGTTCGCGGCGACGCTGCAGGCGGCGGGGCCGCCGGTCGCCACGTGAGCGGTCGCAGTCGCAGTCGCATCGAGCGTCGTTGAAGACGACGCCGACACGCCGAGCTGGCTGCGGCGCTCGAGGTCGGCAGTCTCGTGCTCGAAGCCGCTCAGTCCCACGACCGACTCGACGAGGCCCGCGACATCGGCGTCGAAGGCCGGCGCCTGGGTGTTGTAGATCACATCGACGCCTGCGCGCGTGCGGACCCGCGCCTCTGTCAGCGAGAACGCGTGCTCGGCCGCGGCGACCGTGGTCCGCAGCTCGAGCGACATGCCGTTCGCCAGTAGCTTCCCGGCGGGCAGGCCGTGCGCACGCAACGAGGCTTGCAGGTGCCTGACCGCGGTGGCGTGCGGCGCGAAGAGTGCGCGGAACTGCGCCGGCGTCAGATATTGCCGGTAAAGCGACGAGCTGGAGCTGGTGATTCCGGCCACGTAGCGGTGCAGGGACGCGGTCGATTGGGGCTTGAGCGCGATCGTCAGCAGAATCGACCGCGTCCTTGCAGTGCTCGCCACCGGCGTCGCGCCAGCAGGCAGCCGCGGAACCGACCCAACCCGCACTTCACGCTGTGCCGCGCGCGCGTGGGAAACCGTGCCGAGCAGGGCTCCACCGCACGTCATCAGGCCCGCGACCAGGAGCGGCGCCACTCGTAAACGCCCACGCCTGAGAGAGTCATGGCGAGCCATCGCACCGTCCACGGTAGCGGTATCTGGGAAGAGCCCCGTTAAACAGCGTTGCGGCAAGCGCTCGGGATCAGAGCCCGGCAGGGTGCAGCACGTCGTTGAACGTACTCAGGTAAGCGGCCGACGGTCTTGCGATCTGCTCGACGCCACCACCACCGCCCCAGCTGCTGTGCTCGCCGCCGGACTCGAAGAACTGGCCGTCGATCTCGATGATCACGTGTCCTTCCTCGCCGGACTCATCACGGTCGTAGATCGTCACGTGCTGCCCGGCGCCGGACTCGATCCCCGCTGCCTCCGGCAGCGTCTCCGTGTCCTGCGGAGAGCTCAGATAGCCGCCAGCGTGCAGCACCGCGGACACGAACCCGGAGCAGTCGTAACCCGACTGCGTACTCCAACCGTCGTGGCCGCCGCCCCAGACGTACGGGTCGCCGACCAGAGAGCTCGCCTTCGCCAGCATCGCCTGGACGGATCCCGACGCCGTGCTCGAGTCCGTCGCGGACGTGTCGGTGGCGCTGAGATCGGTCGTGCCGGTGTCGATCCCCGCAGTCGCGGTCGTCCCGGTGCTCGTGCTGCCCTCCGACGTCGCCAGTGCCTGTTCGAGCTCGCTCGCGAAGGTGCTCGTGCTGCCGGACGTGGCCGTCGTCGTCGCGCCTGTCGTCGTCGTGGTGGTCGCACCTGTCGTCGCTGCGGCAGTGGTTGCCTGCGGGTCCAGCAGCTGCTGCTGGAGCTGGAGGATCTGGTCGATCTCGCCGATCGCGTCCGCGTAGCTCATCGGGGTTGCTATCGGCTCTGCCCGCGGCCGACTTTAGCCGCGCAAGACCCCAGCCGCAGCGCACATACCGCTCCAGGTACCGCCGAGGTACCGGGTGCCGTCGGCTGACACTGCAACGATAAGACCGGTCCCGATAGGTCATATCACACATTTATATATGCGCCAGTCGGCGCCCAGAACACCGCTCGTTGGTACCGATGTCCAAGCTGCCACTGCTCAGCGCAAACCTTCCCGCTGGGCGACGCCGGATGTCAGAACCCCCCCACGAGAAGCCCGATGGATGCTCGGGATCCCCTGTAGTGGCGGGCTCTCTGCGGCCCCGCCAGGGGGCGGGGCCGCGGCAGCGACGTGTTACGAGCCTGTGTCCGTGAGATAAATCGCACGTCGAATGCATACTCTGCAGAGCCTTCGGGAAGTCCCCTGGCGAGGCTTGCCCTCATGCTAGGTTGGATATTGTCGAGCGATTATGAGAACGGTCTAGAACATATCGTTCTGACAGTAATAACATGCGACTAATACCCGAAGGAGGGTCATGGACTGGACACTGATTGCTTTGATGGTTGCGATGGCCATCGCAGCCGTGGCGACGCTGCGCGCCAACGAGAGCGACGAGCGCGACCTGTACGAGCGCGACCTGTGAGCCGCGTCGCGCGCACTCGCTCGCAGCGAGTGCCTGCTTGATCATCTGGCCGCGCGGGCTCAATGTGCTCGGCGGCCAGATGATCCCTACGCGGCAGCCTCAGCGCTGACCGCGGCATCGCGCGGGTAGGACGCCCGCGCGTCCTCCGGGGACGTCCCCGCCGACGACGGCGCAGCGAGTCCCCAGCTCGTCGGGAACGGCGAGCACCTAGAGCCGCCACCGTCGCTCAACCCTTGCAGAGCGAGCTCAGGTTCCCGGCGCTGAAATGATGACCGTCGATCGTGACGCCGCGTCCGAGCGCGGCGGCTGCCTGGTTTGCGGCGGTGCAGAGCGTCGACCTCGACTCGTGCTCGGCCCATTGCAGGGAGCTGGTGGTGGCTTCGTGCTCCGCCGTGCTCGCGTGCGAGTGAGCCCAATGCAGGAGCGCGCCGCCCGCCACCACGACCACGATCGCGATGACCACGAGGCCCACCAGGCTCGTGAAGCAACCTCTGATCATCAGAACTCCTTTCCGCTCGGCCAGGCCCGCCGGAGATCCTAGAAGGCGTGGCCGGGGGGCCGACCGGCGGCGCGGCCGGCTGGCGGCGCCTTGACGGCGTTTGCCCCACCTCAACTAGATACTCACTAGTATCTAAAATAGAAGATACCGGCTAGTACCTAAGCGAGGTGACAATGGCGTCGGCATCAACTCAGACACCGGCTGGTAGCGAGACCTTGACACCCGAGACGCGGCGCGCTGTGCTGGCGCTGACGATCGGCGGCATCGCCGCGATCCTCGACTCGACGATGGTCACGATCGCCTTGCATACGCTGGTGATCAAGCTGCATTTGACGGTCGGGACGATCCAGTGGGTCAGTACCGCCTACTTGTTGGCGCTGGCCGTCGCGATCCCCGTCACCGGCTGGGTCCAGGCTCATTGGGGTGGCAAGCGCGCGTGGCTTGCGGCGCTGCTGATCTTCGTCGCCGGCTCGGTGCTGAGCGGCTGCTCTTGGAACGACCTGAGCCTGATCTCCTTCCGGGTCCTGCAAGGCTTCGGCGCGGGCCTGATCATGCCTTTGATGCAGACGCTCGCGGTGCAGGCCGCAGGCGGGCACGCCTCGACCAGGCTGATCGCCGTGGTCAGCCTACCGCTCGCGGTCGGACCGATCCTCGGTCCGGTCGTCGGTGGCGTGATCCTGAACTGGCTCAGTTGGCGCTGGCTGTTCTTCGTGAACGTGCCGGTGATCGCAATTGGGCTCGCGCTTGCGCTCAAGTTCCTGCCCGCCGACCACAAGGTCCCGACCGCGCAACGGCCCCGGCTTGACGTGGTCGGGCTGCTGTTGCTCGCACCCGCACTTACCGGCATCCTGCTCGGTCTTTCGAACGTCGCCACCGATGGCGGGCTGAACCACACGGCGGCGCTCAGCCCGCTTGTGATCGGCGTGCTGCTGCTGGCCGCGTTCGTCGCCTGGGCACTGCGCACGCGCGGTGAGCCGATCGTCGACGTGCGTCTGCTGCGGGTCCGCTCGCTGGCAAGCGCCAGCGCGGCGCTGTTCACCGCCGGTGCGGCAATGTACGCGGGGGTGTTCCTGCTGCCGCTCTACTACCAGGACCTGCGCGGCGAGACCGTGCTACGGGCAGCGCTGCTGCTGATCCCCCAGGGCATCGGCTCGCTGCTGACGCGGCTTGTGATCGGGCGGCTGGTCGCCAAGCTCGGGGCGCGGACCGTCACGGCTATGAGCTTCCTCGTGGCCGCGGTCGCGACCCTCCCATTCGCCTTCGCCGGGCCACACACCAGCCTCTGGTGGCTTAGCCTCGTGTTGCTTGTGCGCGGCTTCGGGATCGGTGCGGTGATCATGCCGCCACTCTCGGTCGCCTACCTCGACGTCGCGCCCGCCGCTATCCCGCACGCGACCATGAACACCAGGATCACGCAGCAGATCGGTGCCTCCTTTGGCATCGCGATCGCCGCCGTGGCCCTACAGTCGGGGCTCGCGCAGAACCCGCTCGGCGCCTTCCACGGCGCCTTCTGGTGGACGATCGTGATCAGCGTGGTGGCACTGCTGCCGGCGCTGGCGCTGCCCGGTGTTACCCGCGGTGCCAAACGCGCCGCCGTTGCAGGCACCACCGAGGAGACCGACTAACGCTGGCCGGCCGCGGCGGCCGCGGGCCCTCGGCGAGATACTGCAAGCACGACGATGGCAGACGAGCGCGAACCCCAGGCACGATCGCAAGCACCGCTGCGGCGCCGCGGTAAGGAGCTCGAGCAGGCGATCCTCGACGCCGCCTGGGAGCAGCTCATTGCCGGCGGCTACGAGAGCTTCACGATCGAAGCCGTTGCCGTCCGCGCCCGCACCAGCAAACCGGTGCTCTATCGCCGCTGGCGCACGAGCGCTGAGTTGCTGCACGCCGCGATCCGCGACCGCGGCACGCGGGAGCAACGGACGCTCCCCGACACCGGCAGCCTGCGCGGCGATTTGCTCGAGTTGCTGCGCGCCGTCAACGCCGGCAGCAACGACCTCGCCGCGCTGATCTCCGGCATGCTCGGCACCTACTACAAGCACCCCGGCTTCACACCGGCCAGGCTTCGTGAAGAGTTCCTCGGCAACCGCGCCACGGGGCTCCGGCAGGTCATCGACCGTGCCGTCGCCCGCGGCGAGATCGACCCGCAGCGACCGCTGACGCCGCGCATCGTCGACCTGCCGATGGCGCTGGTGCGGCACGAGCTGATGATGACGCTCGAGCCGGCCAGCGAAGCCACGCTCGAGGAGATCGTCGACGACATCTTCCTACCGCTGGTGGCCGGCGGCCAGCAGGCCGCCGGCCACGGCCAGCCGTAGTCCGAACGATGCCCAACCGCAGTCCGAACGGCAGGATACGATCAAGGCTGCCACGGATCCACGTGGCGTCTGCGAAGAGTGAGATGCGATGAGTTTGACCGTCGTCTTCATCGGTGGCACCGGCGTGATCAGCCATTCCTGCGCAACCGCGGCCGTCGCAGCCGGTATGCACGTGATCTTGGTCAATCGCGGGCACGCCCCGGAGCGCGTGCCCGCCGGCGCCGAGGTCCGCAGCGCCGACGTGCACGACACCGAGGCGATGCGCGCGGCGTTCGCCGGCCTCAAGCCCGACGTAGTCGTCGACGTGCTTGCCTTCTCACCCGAGGATGTCGAGCGCGACCTCGCGCTCTGCCCCACCGGCAGTCAGTTCGTCTTCATCAGCTCCGCCTCCGCGTACCAGACGCCGCCGCAGGAGCTGCCGGTACGCGAGACGACGCCGCTCGAGAACCCTTTCTGGCGCTACTCGCGGCTCAAGGCGCAGGGCGAGCAGCGGCTGGCCGAGCTGGCCCCAGGCCGGCGGGTGAACTACACGATCGTGCGCCCGTCGCACACCTACGACGAGACCTACATCCCGCTCGACTACGGATCGACGACGCTGCGGCGCATGCGCGAGGGCCGGCCGGTGGTCGTACCCGGCGACGGTACCTCGCTGTGGACGATCACGCACGCTCGCGACTTCGCCAGGGCGTTCGTGCACCTGCTGGGCGAGCCGCGCGCCTACGGCGAGGCCTTCCACATCACCGGCGACGAGGCCCCGACCTGGAACGCGATCTACCGGATGCTGGGCGCGGCCGCAGGCGTGCCCGATCCACAGCTCGTCCACATCGCCTCGGAGGCGATCGCCGTCGTCGACCCCGAGTGGGGCGACTCGCTGCTTGGCGACAAGTCGCACTCGATGCTGTTCGACAACGCGAAGATCCGGACGCTCGTGCCCGATTTCAAGGCGCGGACACGCTTCGCCGACGGCAGTCGCGAGATCGTCGCCTACTACGACGCCCACCCGCAGCTGCAGGTCCCCGATCCGGCCGTCGAGGACGTCATGGAACGACTGATCGCCGCCTACAGCCCGCGATTGCTATGACCGCGGGAGCGCAGCGCGCGAGCGCCCCGAAGCCGCTGCTGCGCGGCTGGATCCACGCGGTCAGCGCCCCGGTCGTACTCGGGCTCGGCGTCCTGTTGCTCGTGCTTGCGCATGGCGACCGCGCGAAGGTCGGCGCCGCAGTGTTCTTACTGACGTCGACATTGCTGTTCGGCCTCTCGGCGGTCTATCACCGCTTCTACTGGTCGAAGCGTGCGACTGCCGTGTTGCGGCGCCTCGACCACGCCAACATCTTCCTGATGATTGCCGGCACCTACACGCCGATTGCGTTGACGGCGCTGCCACCTCACACCGGCACGATCATGCTCAGCGTGGTCTGGGGTGGCGCGTTGCTGGGAATCGGCTTCCGCGTCTTCTGGCTGGGCGCACCGCGCTGGCTCTATGTCGCGCTCTACGTATTGCTCGGCTGGATCGCGATCTGGCACGTCGGTGCGCTCGTGCACGCGAGCGCCACCGGGTGTCTACTGGTGCTGGCCGGCGGCGTCTTATACATGCTCGGTGCTGTCTTCTATGCAACCAGGCGTCCCAACCTGGTCCCCGGCGTGTTCGGCTTCCACGAGCTGTTCCATTCCTGCACGGTCGTTGCCTTCGGCTGCCAATGGGTGGCGGCGCTGCTGTACACGACGCGAGTCGCCGGTTAGGGCGACAAGCGGCCGCCCTCACCAACGGCAGCGGCCGGCGTCCGACTCACCCAGCGATGGTGTCCAAAGCGCTGAGGTCGTCCGTGGACAGCTCGAGCTCGGCAGCGGCGAGGTTCTCCCGCAGATGCGCGAGATGCGCGGTCCCGGGGATCACGACGATGTTCGGTGAGCGGTGCAGCAGCCAGGCGATCGCCGCCGCCTGCGGGCTCACACCGAGGCGTTCGGCAACCTGATCGAGCGTGCCGGACTGCAGCGGCGTGAAGCCGCCGAGCGGCCAGAACGCCGTGTAGGCGATGCCCTGCTCGTTCAGCGTCGCGATCAGCTCCTCGTCGCCACGGTGCGCGACGTTGTACCAGTTCTGCACGGTCGCGACCGGAGCGATCGTCTGGGCCTCCGTCACCTGCCCGGCCTCGACGACGCTGACGCCGAGGTGCCTGATCAGGCCCTCCTGCCGCAGCTCGGCGAGCGCGCCGAACGACTCGGCGAGCGAGCCCGGCACGGCTGAATGACCGTCGGGGCCGCCGCCGACCCGGAGGTTCACCGCGTCGAGGGTCTCGACGCCCAGCGTGTGCAGATTCGACTCCACCTGCGCACGAATCTGTTCGGGCGAGCGCTCCTGCGGCCAGCCGCCGTCGGCGTCGCGCGCCGCCCCGACCTTCGTGACCAGCTGCACGCCGTCGTACGGGGCCAGTGCCTCACGGATGATCTCGTTGGTGACGTGCGGGCCGTAGAAGTCCGCCGTGTCGATGTGATTTACGCCCGCCTGCACGGCGGCGCGCAGCACGCGGATCGCCTCGCCGCGATCCACCGGCGGACCCCACACACCCGGTCCGGCGAGCTGCATCGCGCCGTAGCCGATGCGCGTGAGGGTCAGGCCCTCAGTGGTGGTGAACGTGCCACCCAGAGTGTTTGCAGCGCACATGCCGGTGCAGGATACGACCCGCGCAGCCTCGCGAGGTGACCTTGACGTGTCAGCGCGAGCGCATTCTTGGCAGCGAGTTTCCTAGCCGGCCGCCCCACTTTCAGCAGATTGGGGGTACACTGGGGGTATGTCCAAGCTCAGCATCTATGTGCCCGATTCGATGTATGACGAGTTGCGGCGCCGTCAGCTGCCGATCTCGCAGCTAGCCCAGCGCGCGTTCGCCGCTGCGCTGAATGATGATGCGAACGCGACGTGGATCGCACAGGCTCGCAAGCGAAGGGCTCGACCTGCGTCCGTGAGCACCGAGGATCTCATGGACGCGGTCGAGGACGAGTTCGGCGCGTGATCGTCCTCGACGCCTCCGCGCTCATCGACGTCATCGCCGACCGTCCGCAGAAGGACGCGGTGCTCGAGCACCTGGGTCAGCCGATAACGGCACCGTCCCATCAGCTCGCCGAGGTGGGCTCGGCCGTGAGTCGGTTGGTACGTGCCGGGGATCTCACGCCGAAGTCCGCCAGACAGGCGCTGACTGACGCGGCGGCGCTCGTCCAGGACGTGGTGGCGGTTGACGAGGCCCTGCTGCTGCGAGCGTTCACGTTGCGCGACTCCGTTCGCATGCTGGATGGTTTGTACGTGGCGCTCGCCGAGCGGCGCAACTGTCCGCTGCTGACGACGGATAGCCGGCTCGCTCGCTCAAATCCCCCCTGCGAGGTCATCTTCGCAGGGATGGACACGGGCATCTGACGGTCATATTGCCATCGCTATGCGAGGTTCCGGGTCGAGGCCGGCGAGCTACGGACCGCTCGCGGCGCTCGCTCAGCGGTCCGCGGGGACGCCGGGATCGGCGTAGACCTGCCGCAGGAAGTCCGTGACAGCGCGCTCGTAGCGAACCGGGTCGAGGTTCCAGATCGCGGTGTGGCCGGCAGCGTCGACGCGGACGTAGACGACGGTGCCTTGATTGCGTGCGGCGAAGCCGTCGCTGGCGGCGACCGGAGTGGTGGGGTCGGCGGCGCTGTGCAGCAGCAGCGTCGGGATCGGTCGCCTGCCCCGGCGGTGCTCGTGGTCCAAGGCGGCGAAATCGATCCCGGTCCGGCGGGCGAGCAGCAGGTTCAGCGCGCGCGCCGCGCGATCCGGGATGTTCCGCCGGTGTGTCTCCGCGTCGACCAACGCACTCGCGTTCAGCAGCGGCGAATCAAGCACGGCAGCGCGCACCTGCCCGGCCAGCGACGATCTCTGCAGGAAGGCCTCGATGATGCTGCCGCCCATCGAGAAGCCGAACAGGACCACCGTCTCGGCGCCGCCGCCGAAGACATGCCTGACGGCGGCTTCGAGATCCTCCCACTCGCTGTCGCCGAGGTGGTAGAGACCGTCATGCGAGCCTGGCGCCCCGATGTCGTTGCGGTAGCTGATCACGAGCAACGAGAACCCGAGCGCGCTCAGCGCCGGCAGGATGCGCAGAGCCTCCTCCCGTGACCCGCGGAGGCCGTGGACCAGCACGATCCAATCGCGTCGGGCACCGGTGAGCTCCCACGCCGGCAACGGCCCCAGCGGCCCTTCGACCGCGATCTCGCGGTAGCAGAGGTCGCGGGCGCTGTGCGGATCGCCGCGGTAGACGGATGTGTCCCAGCTCACGACGGCCCCGACCGGCGGGGCGGGCGAGCCGGCCGCCAGGCGCCGCGTCACGGAGTCCTCGTCCCAGCCCAGGATCTCCCCGATCGGCGTGGCGTCCCCATCCCACGCGATCCGGAATCGTCCCGGCAGCATGCTGCGCGGCGTACGCGTGAACGTGACTGTGCCGGGAGCCACCGCGAGCACGGTCGCAACCGAGGGCCGCGGCCGCGGTGCCACGCGGAACGGCGCCTGCATCCGGCGGTCGACCAGCCGGACGCCGCCGTACGCCGCTGCTGCGCCACCACACAGCCAGGCCGTGCCCAGAGCGCGCCGTTTGCCGGGAGACATAAGTCCACAGTAGCCCTGCCGTGCACTCCGCGGACCGCTTACAGCGGTCACCGGCGCGCTGCCAAACCCCCCGCATGTCACCGCTTCCGAGCAGGCTTCGACTGTCAGGTCAGGTGACGCTGCCGCGCGCCGCGATCCAGACGCTGCGGAACATCAGGGGTGAGTGCTCACGAATGATGTCGTAGTCGTGGTCGTAGTGCAGGACACCGACCCCGTTCTGGCTGGCAATCGCGGCAAGCAGTAGATCGATGGGCTTGACGCGGTGGGAGACAGCTGGGTCCGACGCCAGTGCTGCCTGCGCTTCAGCAGCGAGCCGCCAGGTTTGACTGTTTGCACCGACTTGCCGGAAGCCACTGAGCTCTTCGGCAAGCTCGCGGAAATCGTCGGCGTCGCGGGCTGAATACAGCGCCTCGAGCCTGAACGGGGGACTGACGACGATTTCATCGTTGCGAACGGCGGCTTCCCACTGCTCGTGGTCGTGCGGTCGGAGCCGGCGAAGCCCAACTCGTGCCCATGCGGAGTTATCGAGAAGCACTCTCTCGCCGAAGCCCTCAGTCATCTGCAGCGTGCATCCAGCCGCGGTCGTGCACGTTCACTAGAGTCTCCCAGTCCATCCCCTCGCGCGAGCGCGTCCGCGCGAGGAAGCGCTCGCGGAGCGCCGCCCGACGCCGGTCCTCGCCGCGCTCGGACTCGAGCAGCTGCAGCTTGCGCTCAGCGCCTAGCAGCACGAGTTCGGCCAGATTGACCGTGTGGCCCGGAGCGGCCTGCTGCACACGCCCCAGCGCGGCACCAACCTCATCGGTCTCCGTAATCATGTGGCGCTTGCGGGAAGTTGGCATACGATGAGTGTAACACTAGGTGCAACACCTACTTTCCACCCGTCCATGGCCGACGCCTGGCCGGAGCGGACCGCTCAGCCCCACGACCTCGATCAGGTCGGTTCCGAGCGGTCGGCTAAGACCAAGGGCAGGAAGATGCGGTCGACGATCTCAACCAGGGTCTCGTCGGATACGGGTGCCCGGTTCATGATCACGTCGTGACGCACGAGGTCGGCGGGCAGGGAGATGATGCGCGGGCTGAGCCGGGCGGGGTCGATTTCGCCGCGCTCGACGGCGCGCTGGATGATGGCGGTCATCGCGCTGGGTGTACCGGTGAGGGCCCGCTCCCGCATGTCCGCGCCGGACAGACCGGTCGCTTCGAAGTAGTCGGAGATCAGAAAGCTGATCACGCCAGCGAGCTCGCCGACGCTGGCGGAGAGCTGGCGGAGCAAGGCAAGCACGTCGCCTCGCAGCGTGCCGGTGTCCGGCGGGGCGAGACGTATGAGCAAGGCGTGATGACTCATGGCGGCGATGACCAGATCCATTCGGCCAGACCAGCGCCGGGCCAGCACGGGCCGGCTGGTCCCGGCACGTGCCGCCACACCGTCAAGGGTGAAGCTGGGATAGCCGACGGCACACAGCTCTTCCCAAGCGGCTTCGAGGACGGCCGCCTCGAGCTCAGCGCCGCGGCGGCGCCGAGCCGGTCCGGAGGGCGCTCGGTCGGGAGCGGCAGTCGATGTGGATGCAGTTACTCGTCTCATCACGGCTCTCAGCCCATCACATTTCTAAGATGCGACTTGCGCATCTTAGGGCAGGGTGGTAGCTTGCTTGAAGATTAGATGCGAAATGCGCATCTTAGTGAGATCGATCGGAACCTTGTGAGCACAGCAGCCCCAGCTTCTGAACAGCATAAAGAGAAGGAGCGTCTGGACCCGGCGTTTGTGAAGCTCGCTGTGGTCTTACTCGTCGGCGTCGTGATGGTCGTGTTCGACACGACCATCGTCAACGTGGCGATCGACCGCCTCGCCCGCGGACTGCACACCTCGGTGTCGAGCGGTCAGTGGACGATCAGCGGCTACGTGCTTGCGCTCGGGATGGTCGTGCCGCTCGCCGGCTGGGCCAGCGACCGCTTCGGCGCCAAGCAAGTCTGGATCGGAGCGCTGGCACTGTTCATGGTCGGCTCGATCCTGTCCAGCGTCGCGTGGAGCATCGGCGCGCTGATCGGCTTCCGGGTGATCCAGGGGATCGGTGGCGGGCTGATGCTGCCGATCCTGCAGAACCTGCTGGTCGAGGGAGCGGGCGGACGCGACAAGCTCGGACGAACGATGGCGCTGATCAGCCTCCCAACGTTGTTCGGCCCGATCCTCGGACCAGTCCTCGGCGGACTGATCGTCAGCCACCTCTCATGGCGCTGGATCTTCTGGCTCAACGTGCCGTTCTCCCTCACCGGTCTCGTGCTCGCGTGGCGCGGCCTGAAGCCCGGCGTCCCGCGCAAGGGGGCCTACCTCGACGTGATCGGCCTGGTCCTACTCTCGCCGGCTCTCGCCGCGATCCTCTACGCCGCCACCGAGGTCGGCATCAAGGGAGGCTTCGGTCACACGATCGTGACCGTGCCGCTCGCCGTCGGCATCGTCCTGCTCGCCGCGTTCGTCTTCCACGCACTGCACACTCGCCGCCCGCCACTCGTGGACCTGCGACTGTTCAAGGTACGCTCCTTCTCGGCTGCGACCTCGCTGATGTTCCTCTCCGGCTTCGGCACTTTCGGAGCGCTGCTGCTTCTGCCCCTCTACTACCAGCAGATACACGGTGCAAGCGCACTTGACGCCGGGCTGCTGCTCGCGCCACAGGGTCTCGGCATGCTGCTCACCAGAAGCCAGGCTGGCAAGCTCACCGACCGCATCGGTGCCCGACCAATCGTGATCGTCGGCGTCATCCTCACGGCGGCCGGCACGGCCGCCTACACCCAGGTCGGCGTGCATACCAGCGAGATCCTCCTCGGCCTTAGGACCTATCCCGGTTGGGGGTGGGCGGCTCGCCAGGCGTGGGCGCGTTTGAGTGCGATCAGGCCGCTGGCGAGTTGTAGCAGCGCTTCGTGGTTCTCGTCTTTCTTTGACCAGCGGATCAGG
>Ga0255363_100089_pt1 | contig 26442 bp, 27 predicted proteins | sample GFST100metaG_FD_186007 | JGI IMG/M metagenome (GOLD analysis project Ga0255363, IMG submission 186007) | Peat soil microbial communities from Stordalen Mire, Sweden - G.F.S.T100 | ecosystem: Environmental > Terrestrial > Soil > Wetlands > Peat | place: Sweden: Norrbotten County, Stordalen Mire... | reverse complement strand
GCCGCCTCCAACACCGCAGCCTCTACGGCTACCTCGCCGAAGCGCTCGACCAACACGCCCGCGGCCAGCCCGTTCCACTACTCGCCTAACGCCGCCAACAGATCCCACCAACCAACTGAACGGTTACGGATCTTGCCCGATATGCGGGGAGAATCCGCCAGGAGCAATCGGGCGGTGAGCTGGAGGCAGCGCCCGGCCGCAGGCGGATCGCCCCGCTGAGGGCATGCGGCAGGTCGATCCCGGCCACGCTCGGATCGGCGTGGGCCGACGGCACGCCGCGGAGGCTCGTTATGATTGCGTCGACGGCGTCCGGTCTGGGCCAACGTCAGCGCCTGCCGGGGTCGCCTGCTGCCGACTCCCTAGTGACAACGCAGACAAGCGGCGGAACCTCTAGATTGGGTGCGTTATGAGAATCGGCGTACCACATGAGAGCGCTGGGGGAGAGCAACGTGTTGCGTTGGTCCCCGAAGTGCTACTAAAACTCGTCGCCGAAGGTCACGAAGTGATCGTTCAGCGCGGCGCCGGAACCGGCGCATTAATTAATGATGATGCTTACGAGCAGGCAGGAGCCAAGCTCGTTGATACAGCTAAGGAGGTTTTCGACGCTGAGATCGTGCTTAAGGTCGCGGCGCCGAACAGCGAGGAGATTACGGAGCTGGAGAACGGCACCGTGCTGGTCGGCTTTCTCGAGCCGCTCACGAACGGCGCCGGCAGCACCGCGCTGGCAAGCGCGGGTGTGACCAGCTTCGCGATGGAGCTGGTGCCGCGGATCAGCCGCGCGCAGTCGATGGACGCGCTGTCCAGCCAGGCGAACATCGCCGGCTACCGGGCGGCGCTGATCGGGGCTACCGAGCTCGGTAGGTTCTTCCCGATGCTGATGACGGCCGCCGGCACGATTCGTCCGGCGACGGTGCTGGTGCTCGGTGCCGGCGTGGCCGGGCTGCAGGCGATTGCCACCGCCCACCGCCTCGGTGCCCAGGTACAGGGCTTCGATGTGCGTGCCGCGGTGCGTGATCAGGTGCAGTCGCTTGGCGCGAAGTTCCTGGAGTTCGATCTCGGCGGCGACATGTCGGATGCGGGCGGCTACGCCAAGCAGCTGACCCCCGAGCAGCAGGCACTGCAGCAGGAGCTGCTGTCGAAGGCGATCGGGAAGGTCGACGTCGTGATCTCGACGGCGCAGGTCCCGGGCAGGAAAGCCCCGGTTCTAATCACGAAGGAGGCCGTGGCGCTGATGAAGCCCGGCTCCGTGATCGTGGACCTGGCCGGCGAGTCCGGCGGTAACTGCGAGCTCTCGCAGCCGGGGGAGAGCATTATCTCAGGTGGCGTGAAGATCTTGGCGCCGCTCAACCTAGCCTCGACGCTGGCCGAGCACGCATCGCTGATGTATGCCCGCAACGTCAAGGCGTTGCTGGACCTGATGGTGAAGGACGGCAAGCTCGAGCTCGACTTCGACGACGAGGTCATTGCCGGGGCGTGCCTCACCAGGGACGGCGAGATCGTCAACGAGCGAGCGAAGGCCGTCGCGGCCGCCGTCGCATAAACGGCGAGAAGAGGAGACACCATGGATAGTCTTGTGATCGATCTCGCCGTGCTCGTGCTTGCCGGATTCGTCGGCTATACGGTGATATCGAAGGTTCCGAATACGCTGCACACGCCGCTGATGTCAGGCACCAACGCGATCCACGGGATCGTCGTGCTTGGCGGCCTGATGCTGATGAGCGAGGCACATGGCGTGCTCGCGCAGATTCTGCTTGTGGTCGCGGTGGCGTTCGGCACGATCAACGTGGTTGGTGGCTTCCTGGTCACCGATCGCATGCTGGACATGTTCAAGAGTAAGGACCGGGGCTCGAAGCGAGGCTCGGCAGGCGCCAACGCGGAGGGCGAGAAATGAGCGTTGCGGGGTCGATCTTCCTGCAATCGGTGAACTTCATCGACGCCGCCTACATCGTCGCCTTCGCGCTGATGATCTACGGCATGATGGGCCTCACCGGCCCGCGCACGGCGGTCCGCGGCAACCGCATCGCCGCTTTCGGCATGGCGATCGCGGTGGCGGCGACGCTGCTGCGGCACGGTGTCTTCAGCACCACCTCAAGCATCTGGCTGATCATCCTCGGCCTGGTGATCGGCACTGTGATCGGCGTGCCGGCGGCACGCAAGGTCAAGATGACCGCGATGCCGCAGATGGTTGCGATCTTCAACGGCGTCGGTGGTGGCGCGGTGGCGCTGATCTCCTGGGTGGAGTTCCGTCACGGCTTCTCCGATACCGCCAGCTGGCCGCTGCGGGTCGAGATCTTCGAGCTGTTCGGCGCGATCATCGGCTCGATTTCGTTCTGGGGCTCGCTGGTCGCCTACGGCAAGCTGCAGGCGATTCTGCCCGGCCGGCCGATCAAGCTGCCAGGACTCTCGCAGACGGTGCTGAACTTCCTGTTGGCGGTGGTCGCGATCGCGGCGGCGGTCGTGATCGGCTTCGGCACCCATTCGCAGGTGCTGTTCGTGCTTGGCATCCTGGTGGCCGCGGCAATCCTCGGATTGATGCTGGTGTTGCCGATCGGCGGCGCTGACATGCCGGTCGTGATCTCGATGCTGAATGCCTGCACCGGGCTTTCCGCGGCGGCAGCCGGCGTTGCGCTGTCGAACCCGGTGATGATCGTCGCCGGCATGATCGTCGGCGCATCCGGCACGATCCTGACCGGACTGATGGCCAAGGCGATGAACCGCTCGGTGCCATCGATCATCGCCGGCGGCTTCGGCGGCACGGTCGCCACACCCACGGGTGGCGGCGCCGAGCACAGCGGCACGGTCCGCTCCACCTCGGCGCAGGACGTTGCGATCCAGCTCAACTACGCACAGCAGGTCGTGGTCGCTCCCGGTTACGGCATGGCGGTTGCGCAGGCACAGCACGCGGTGCGCGAGCTCGAGATCGAGCTCGAGAAGCGTGGGATCACGGTGGAGTTCGCGATCCACCCGGTTGCCGGGCGGATGCCAGGGCACATGAACGTGCTGCTGGCCGAGGCCGACGTCCCGTACGACGCGCTGAAGGAGATGGACGACATCAACCCGGAGTTCCCGCGCACGGACGTCACGCTGGTGATTGGCGCCAACGACGTGACGAACCCGGCCGCGAAGGACGATCCGGGCTCGCCGATCTACGGCATGCCGATCCTCGAGGTCGATAAATCGGCCGCGGTCGTCGTGCTGAAGCGCTCGATGGCCTCCGGCTTCGCCGGCATCGACAACCCGCTGTTCTACAACGAGAAGACGACGATGTTGTTCGGCGACGCGAAGGCCTCGGTGAACGAGGTCGTGTCGGAGCTGAAGGCTCTGTAGCTCAGTCGCATTGTTTTTGTTGCAGGTTCAGGTGACGTATGCGCACCTGAACCTGCAATGAAGCTCCGAGTGGTACGTCGGCTACGATGCTCCATCGTAGATGACGCTCTACACGCTCAAGCGCCTCGGTCTTGCCGTGGTCACGCTCTGGCTGCTCAGCGTGATCGTGTTTTGTGCTGGTCAGGTGCTGCCGGGTAATCCCGCCCGCGCGATCCTCGGGCCGCTTGCGGCACCGTCGGCGGTCGCCACGCTCTCGCATAGGCTCGGCACCGATCGACCGCTGATCGACCAGTACCTGGCGTGGATCGGGAACATCGTTCACGGCGACCTCGGCCGCTCCTACCAGTACCAGTCGCCGGTGGCGCCGCTGCTCGGCCAGGCGCTGGTCAACTCGCTGAAGCTGGCGGTGGTGGCGCTGGTGCTGGTCGTGCCGCTCGGCATCGTCGGCGGCGTCGTCGCGGCGCTGCACGCTGGCCGGCCGCTCGATCGCGTGATCAGCGTCGCCGGGCTCTCCGCGACCGTGATCCCCGAGGTGGTCTCGGGGATCGTGCTGATGCTGGTCTTCGGCCTCTGGCTGGACGTGCTGCCGATCCAGGCGCAGGCGCCGGCGGGCGCCTCGCTGGGGACGCAGGTCTACCACCTGATCATGCCGGCGCTGCCGCTAACGCTGATCCTGTTCGGCTACATCTCGCAGATGGCTCGGGCCGGCACGGTCGAGGCGTTGTCGTCCGACTACGCGCGGACGGCGACCCTGAAGGGTCTGCCGCGCGGAGTGGTGGTCCGCCGCCACGTGCTGCGCAACTCGTTGATGCCGACGATCACCGTGATCGCGTCGCAGACGACCTACCTGATCGGTGGGCTCGTGCTGGTCGAGACGCTGTTCCACTACGACGGGATCGGCACCCTGATCTACAACGCCGCGAACGCCAAGGACTTCCCGATGCTCGAGGCGGGGGTCCTGACGATCGGCGCGATCTACATGGTGGTCACGCTGGCCGCCGATCTGCTCTACGCCTACCTCAACCCGAAGGTCCGCTTCAGGAGCGAGGGATGAGGACGGGGCGGAGGACGACGACGGCGCCGAGCGCCCGCGGAGGCCGGCGATGAGCGTCGAGACCGTTGCCGTCGAAGATCGCGGCGTCCTTGCCGCGACGCCGGTGGCGCCGCGGGCGCTGATGCGCACGCTTGTGCGGCGACCCGCGTTCGTCGTCGGCGCCGCGATCCTCGCCTTCTGGATCCTCGCGGCGATCTTCGGCCCGCTCGCCGTCCACAACCCGCTGGCACAGAACCTCGCGGCGATCAACCGGCCGCCGTCCACGGCACACCTGTTTGGCACCGACCAGCTCGGCCGCGATGTGCTGGCGCGCGTGATCGCTGGCGCCCGCCCGGTGCTGGTCGTGGCGCCGCTTGCGACGTTGATCGGTACGGTCGCCGGATCGGCGCTGGGGCTCGCGATGGGCTACTTCGACGGAATCTTCGACGATGTCGTCGGTCGCTTCGTCGAGGCGTTCATGGCGCTGCCGCTGGTCGTCGTCGGCATCCTCGGGGTCGTAGCGCTCGGCGGCTCGGACGTGACGCTGATCGTCGTGATCGGGATCGTGTTCACACCTCTGATCGCGCGGACGGTGCGAGCTGCGGTGCTACAGGAGCGCGAGCTCGAGTACGTCGCCGCCGCGCGGTTGCGGGGGGAGCGGGCACCGTACGTGATGTTCGTCGAGATCCTGCCGAACGTGCTGGCGCCGATCGGCGTCGAGTTCACCGTGCGGCTCGGCTACGCGGTGTTCACGCTGGTGTCGCTCTCGTTTCTCGGCTTCGGCCTGCAGCCGCCGGCGCCGAACTGGGGCTCCGACATCGCTGCGAACTTCGGCCTGGTGCTGGCCGGCTACTGGTGGGAGGTCCTGTTCTACGCGCTCGCGATCGCGTCGCTGGTGATCGCGGTCAACTTGATCGCCAGCTCGATCGAGTCGGTGCTGGCGGGGGATGGGCAATGAGCGCGGCCGTGGGTACTGCCGTGCCGCGTCCGGCGCTGGAGCTGTCGCATCTGGAGGTCAGCTACCGCGTGCGCGGCCGCGAGCAACGCGTGATCCGCGACCTCAGCTTCGCCGTCGCTCCAGGCGAGTCGTTCGGGTTGGTGGGGGAGTCGGGCTGCGGCAAGTCGACGGCGGCGCTGGCGATCGTGCGCTACCTGGCGCGAAACGGGCACGTCGGCGGCGGCTCGATCGAGGCGGTCGGCCGCCGGGTGCTGGACCTCTCGCGGCGGCAGCTCCGCGAGTACCGGGCGCACGGCGTGTCGATGGTCTACCAGGAGCCGGGGAAGGCGCTGAACCCGTCGTTGCGGATCGGGCGGCAGCTCGAGGAGGTGTTCGCGCTTGCCGGCGCGAGTCGCCAGAGCGCCCGCGAGCGTGCGGCGCAGACGCTGGCCGACGTCCAGATCGCCGAGCCCGAGCAGGTCCTGAGTCGCTATCCGCACCAGCTCTCCGGCGGAATGCTGCAGCGGGTGCTGATCGGCATGGCGGTCGCTTCCCGGCCGCAGCTCTTGATCCTCGACGAGCCGACCACTGCCCTGGACGCGACCGTCGAGGCCGAGGTGCTGGAGATGATCGCCGCGCTGCGTGAGCAGCTCGGCATGACGCTGCTGTTGATCAGCCATAACCTCGGGATCGTGGCCCGCATGTGCGATCGCGTCGGCGTCCTCTACGCCGGCGAGCTGGCCGAGCTGGGCACCGCGGAGGAGGTGCTGCGCTCGCCGCAGCACCCCTACACCGCGGGCCTGCTGCGGGCGATCCCGTCGCGTCAGGCGTTCACGGGCGGCCGCCGTGTGCCGCTGGCGACGATCCCGGGGGCACCGCCGGAGCCTGGCCAGGCCCCGGCGGGCTGCGCCTTCGCGCCGCGCTGCCCGCTGGCGCAGGCGCGCTGCCAAGAGGAGCCCCCGCCGCTCTACGAGCTTGCCGGCGGCCGCCTCAGCCGCTGCCACTTCCACGAGCAGGTGGAAGGAGCGTTCACCGCCGCCGATCGGAGTCGGGCGGACGCGGTGGCGGCTGTCGTCGACGGCGCGGACCTGGACGCGCAGCCGCTGCTGCGCGCGCGCCATCTCAGTAAGACGTTCACGGTCGGCGGCCGCAGCGTGCGGGCGCTCGCCGACGTCGATCTCGACCTGTGGCCGGGGGAGACCGTGGGGCTGGTCGGCGAGTCCGGCAGCGGCAAGACGACGCTTGCCAGGGTGCTGGCCGGGCTGACGGCGCCGGCGACCGGCGCCGAGCTGGAGCTCGACGGGCACGCGCTGGCGCCGCTCAGCGGCCGTCGCGGGCGTGACGATCGGCGAGCGTTGCAGCTCATCTTCCAGAACCCCGACGCAGCGCTGAACCGGCGGCATTCGGTCACGCGGATGCTGTCGCGATCGCTTGCGAAGCTCGGTGGCTACCAGGGCGCGGCGCTCGCGCGGCGCCGCACCGAGCTGCTCGAGTCGGTGCAGCTCTCGGAGCGGCACCTGCCGCTGAAGCCGGGTCAACTCTCCGGCGGCCTCAAGCAGCGGGTCGCGATCGCCCGCGCGTTCGCGGGCGATCCCCGGATCGTGATCTGCGACGAGCCGACCTCGGCGCTCGACGTCTCGGTGCAAGCGGCGATCCTGAACCTGCTCTCCGAGATGCAACGGGCGCGATCGGTCAGCTATCTGCTGATCAGCCACGACCTCGGCGTCGTCCGCTACCTCGCCGACCGGATCGTCGTGCTCTACCTCGGGCGGGTGCTGGAGAGCGGCACCGCCGATCAGGTCTTCGCGGGACCGCACCACCCGTACACGGCGGCACTGCTGTCGGCGGTGCCGGCGCTCGACGGCCGCCGGCCGCGGATCCGCCTGCGCGGCGAGATACCGAGCGCCAGCGCGCCACCCAGCGGCTGCCCGTTCCAGACGCGCTGCCCGCGGAAGCTCGGAGCGATCTGTGAGACGGTCGAGCCGCCGCTGCGCGTGGACGCGGACGGGCACGGCATCCGCTGCCATATACCAACGGACGAGCTGGCCGAGCCGGGGAGCGGCGACAGAAGCGATGCCGGCGGCTTCTGATGCAATATCATGATGCGTATGACCCGCACCACAGTTGATGTCGATGATCGTGCACTTGAGGCAGCACAACGGGAGCTCAGAACCACTGGGTTGAGTGCAACGGTGAACGCGGCTCTGCGCGATGCCGCACGCCGGCACATGCTCAAGGACTTCGACGTGGTGCGTGACATCGACGGCACGCCTGGAGAGGTCACTACCGGGCGGGAGCAGTCCTGAGCGGACGGCCGAAACTCACGCCAGCACGGCTTGAGCATCCTGCACTATTCGATACGGGCGTCTGGACATGGGCCCGAGACCGGCGTTTTCCCGAGCTTGCTGAGTGGTTTAACGGTGCCGTCGCCGCAGGACTAGTGCTGGTCTGCGACCTCGTCGTGCTCGAGCTAGTCCGCCTCTCGCCAAATGAGCGCCGTGCGCAGGAGGTCTCCCAGCGTCTGTCGGCCTTCGAGTCGATCCCGATGCCTGGCGACTTGTGGGAAGACACACGTCATCTTCAGCTGTCGCTTGCGAGCGACGGAAACCATCGCCGTGTACCACCAACTGACCTTTTGTTCGCAGCCACGGCCCGGCACGCCAGCGTCGAACTTATCCACTACGACCGCGACTACGAGCGGATTGCCGCGGTCAGCGACCTGAAGCATCAATGGTTCGTCCCTGACGGCGCGCTTGTCGAGTAGCAGAAACGGCCCATCGCCACGCGGCAAGTCTGTTTTTCGCGTGCACCGTTGGGTAGTCTGAACCGGCAATGCGGTCAACAGGAGGGCACGTGGGCAAAGAATCAATGCGGGCGGCGGATGACGTGCGTCGCCAGCAGACAGAGCTCGGCTCGGATGTGATCGACGAGTTCATGGCGGGCAGGATCAGCCGCCGGGAGTTCGTGCGGCGCGGGCTTGCCATCGGGATCGGCGCATCTGCGCTTGGCGTGATCATCTCGGCTTGCGGGGGCGCCAACAGCGCCGGCACCGCCGCAAGCGGCGGCGGTGCCAAAGGCGGCACCTTGAAGGTGGCCAGCACCACGCCGAGCACGGCGATGAATCCGCTGCTCGTCAGCGACATCGGCGGTGTCGCGATGCTGACCCAGGTCGGTGAGTATCTGCTGCAGGACGACACGTCGGGGAAGCTGGTGCCGATGCTCGCCACCAGCTTCACACCTAACTCGAAGGGTGACGTCTGGACCTTCAAGCTCCGCGAGGGCGTGCGTTTCCACAACGGCAAGGCGCTGACGGCGAAGGACGTGGCCTACACCTTCGACCTGCACACCAACCCGAAGAACGGCTCGGCTGCGCTCTCGGCGCTGAAGGGGATCCTCTCCAGCGGCCAGACCGAGGCCGTCGACGACCACACCGTCGCCTTCCATCTCGACACCCCGGTCGGCAACTTCCCCTACCTGGTCTCGTCCGACCTCTACAACGCGATCATCCTGCCGGCCGGGTTCGAGCCCGGCAGCTGGGCGAAGACGTTCATGGGCACCGGCCCCTTCAAGCTCGTCAGCTACACGCAGGGTCAGGGCGCCCAGTTCGCCCGCAACCCCAGCTACTGGGGCAGCAAGGCGCGCGTCGGCAGCGTCCAGTTCAGCTTCTACCAGACCGCGCAGCCGCAGATCGTGGCACTCGAGTCCGGCACCGTCGACGTCGTCCAGCAAGTCGCGATCAACCAGGCGCAGAGCCTGCTGAAGAACTCGTCGGTGCACGTTTCGAGCTTCCACTCATCTGCCTATCGCGAGCTGCACATGCGCTGCGATCAGGCACCGTTCACCGATGCGCGGGTGCGCCAGGCGCTGGCGCTGTCGCTGGACCGGCCGCAGCTGCTCTCGGCGCTGCTCGACGGTCACGGGGTGCTCGGCAACGACAGCCCGTTCTTCTCGGGGTTCCCGTCCACGGATAAGACGGTGCCGCAGCGCAAGCAGAACCTCGCCAAGGCGAAGGCGCTGCTGCGGGCGGCCGGCCACGAGCAGGTGTCGGTGACGCTGACGACCGAGAACATCGCGGAGATCCCGCAGTACGCAGAGATCGTCCAGCAGCAGGCGAAGGCGGTCGGCTTCGACATCAAGCTCCAGATCGAGACCGAGGCGGGCTACTACGGCAAGGCGGTGCCGGGGCAGTCGGACTGGCTCGACTCGGTGATGGGGATCACCGACTACGGTGCCCGCGGGGTGCCGAACGCGCCGCTCTCCGCCACGCTGAAGACCGGTGGTGTCTGGAACGCCGCCCACTTCGCGAACTCGCAGTACGACAGCCTGCTGGCGCGCTACATCGGCGCCGTCGACCTGAGCTCGCAGCGGGCTGCCGCCGGGGCGCTGGAGCGGCTGCTGCTGGATGAGACGCCGATCGTCGTCTCCTACTTCATGGACTGGGTCGTGGCCACCCGCACCGGTGTCAGCGGCCTCGTACCGGGCTTCGAGGGCCAGATGTTCCTGGCCGGCGCGACGGTCGGGGCATCGGCGTCCAGCTCCAGTTAGAGAACGTCGAACAACTATCGTCGTCTGAGCCGGTGTTCCGTCTGTCTGGCGGGCGCTGGGGCCAGGCTGCGCGCTCGCATGTCGGTTGTCTCGGCAATTTGTGCGGGAGCGGCGCCAAGGATGTGCATAGAACTTGCTTGCACAGAGTATTGCCGCTTCAGGCTGTATATGCCGAAAGTCAATATACTCTGTGCGTATGGATCTCGATGGGGATTACATCGCTAGACCGCTTAGCGTGCGTGAGAGCCGGGTAGTCGCCTGGCTTGAGGAGGAGCGTCCTCGGTTGATCACCGCTGCCGACTTGGCCGCAGTGTTTGGGCTCTCCCACGTGCGTGCGTCGGATGTGCTCAGGCGAATGGCCGACAAGGGTTGGCTGCAACGCGTCGCGCAGGGCTCATATGAGCCGTTGCTGGCAGAGAGCGGTGGAATCGCGCTGCCAAGCTCGTGGTCGGCGCTGGCCGCCTGGAAGCCCGAGCACTATGTGAGTTTCGGCGTGGCAGCTTATGAGTTGGGCCTGACGCCGGACCGGGCAGCGGTGGTCGCGGTGTGCGTGCGGCTCGGCACGAGCCCGCCGACCCGATTCTCGCGGTTGGGGATCGAGTTGGTGCGCCAGCGGCATTTCTCTGTGGCCGGCAGCGGTGTGCGTGAGATTCGCGGCGTGGGTGTGCGAATGGCCGGAGTAGAGCGGCTGTTGGTCGATGCTGCGCTGACGCCGGGGCGTGTTGGTGGCGCGGTTGCGCTGGGGCGAATCGTCGACCGGGCGCTGGATCAGGCGGACTGGGGGCAGGTAGTTGTCCTCGCCCGGGACCATCCACGCGGGCATGCGGCGGCACGCCGGTTGGCGGCGCTGTTGAGCGTCCTTGAGCGGCCTGTGCCAGCTGCGCTTGATCGGTTTGTCTCTCGTGATCTGCCGGGCAGGGCGATGCTCTTAGATGATCGGAAGCACTATGGGTGGCGTGGCCCGACACTTGATCGCTTCAAGGTCGTTCTCAACGTTCCCGTCGAGGCGATCCGCGGGGAAGTCCGGCGCTGATGGTCGCCCCGCAGCTTATCCGCCGCTACGCGTACAACCAGCGGATCGACCTGCAAGTCGCCGACCAGGAGATTGTGTTGCACTATGCGCTTGGGCTGCTCAACTAGGTCGGACTCGTCGGCCTCGGCCCCGACGGCAAGCCCGGTCCGCTGCTGTTCAAAGGTGGCACTGCACTCAGAAAGTGTCTGTTCGGCAGCAGTGGCAGGTTCTCTCAAGACATCGACCTCGACGCTCCGCACACCGACGGGTTCGAGGCGACGGTCGAGGCGGCGTTCGTTGACCACAATCCGTTCTGCGGGATCGAGTTCTCTTTCGCCAAGGCCCGGTGGTCAGATGATGGGCACGAGAATTTCAGCGGCACCGTCGCATACAGCCACGCGCATGGTATGGGTAGCTTCGAACTGCAGATCTCCTACCGGCTCAACCCTATGCTCGCTCCGCGTGATCTGGCGCTACTGGAACAGGAGTACACCGCCCGCGTGGAGTTCCCAGCCCCGGTGCTGCACGGTCTCGACCCCTACGAGATGATTGGCGAGAAGATCATGGCCTGTTACCGCCGTCAAGGCGGCACTGCCAAGGATGTCTACGACCTGTCTTGTGGGCATCAAGGCCCTTCGACGGTCCTCTGGTGCGGCGCGTCGCGATGCTGAAGGCGTGGACTGACCAGCGCGCCAGCCCCCGTTATGCCCCTGAAGCGTTCCTGGAGATGATCCAACCGGACCGGTTCCGCTGGACTGATCTCAACGGGCTGGTACCGCGCAACCAACATGCCGAGCGAGACCGCATCTGCCAAGTCGTGCGCGAGCGGTTCGCGTTCCTTGAGCCCTTGATCCCCGGGAGCGTGAACTGCTCGCTGACCAGACCGCTCACCGTGAGTACAGCCTCTGCAAGCAGCTCGTCGCTGAGGCTCGCGAACTAGCAGACCACGTCGCGCGCTGACATGAGTCAACCCACCGGTCTCGCGAGGGCGTTGAACGACTGGTCTCAGCCGAGTCTTTGGAGTAGCGGGGCGATGGGCTAAGGGATGGTGGATTATGATGCCCGCGGTCAAGCTGATGTCCGCGGTCAAGTGCTGGTGCACGTGACGGCAATCCGGCGTAGATACTCCGCGAACAGCGTGTCGCCGATCCCGTTGATCTCCTGGAACTCGTCGAGAATCAGGATCATGCCCGTGCCATCGCTGGCAGCGATCTTCTGCAGCAGACTGAATGCGAGGTCGAGCTGAGCGTACGGATCGTGCTTGATTTGAGGTAGGACACTGGAGTCAGAGCCTTCGACCCCGGTGACACCAAGCAGTTTTGCCGTAGCAGCCATGCTGAGGGTGTCGTAGAAGACCTGGCTGAGCTTGTAGGCGGAATGGAACGCCTTATACAGAGCGGGACGGTTCCGAATGCAGCCTTCGATCAGTGCCGCAGCAAGCGACGTGGCATCCCTGACCTCGAAGTAGTTCCACGCTGGCCAGCACGGGATGGACGGTGCCAAATCCCCGGGCCAAGTTGTTCGACACGCTGTAGAGTCGGCATCACCGAATCGCCGACCGCTGCGACAACGCGGCCGGAGCCTACCGATCCATCCATCAGGAGGAAGAGTTGCCAGTTCTTTCACGCAGCAAGCTCGAGGCATCGAGGCTCGCCGATCTGCACGCACTTGCCTCGGAGCTGTCGCTGGACGGCTACCGGCGGTTGCGCAAGCAGGATCTGATCGACGCGCTGATCGCCCACCAGGGCGGGCAGGCCGTCGAAGAGGATCCGGTGGAGAGCACCGAGGCCACTGATGCCGAGATCACAGAGACCGCGAGTACAGAGACCGCTGGCAGCAGCCGCCACCGTGGCGGTCGCGGTCGCGGCGGCGCGAGGCGCGCGGCCAGCGCCGAGGCCGAACCCGTTGCTGATAAGGCCGAGCCCGTTGCTGATAAGGCCGAGCCCGTTGCTGATAAGGCCGAGCCCGTCGCTGACGAGGCCGAGCCCGTCGTCGAGGAGACCGAGGCGGCAGCGGCTGAGGAGACCGTGAGCGAAAGTCCGCGCGCACGCCGTGGTAGCCGTGGCGGCCGGGGTCGGTCGAGCGCCAGGCGCGAGGCGACGGAGTCCGAGGCCGGGGCGGACGACGATGCCGCGGAGGCCAAAGCGACGCCGCAGCGCGAGGAGGCCGAGATCGTCACCGGCACCGTCGAGCTGCTGCCCGGGGGCTCCGGCTTCGTGCGCGTGACCCCGCCCGAGCCGTCCGATGACGACGTCTACATCTCGGCGCCGCAGGTGAAGCGCTGCGAGCTGATCAGCGGTGATGTCGTGAGCGGCCCGCGGCGTCCGCCGCATCGCTCCGAGCGCTACGCCTCGCTGGTGCGGGTAGACACCGTCAATGGCACGCCGGCCGAGGAGATCTCCGGCGGCGCCCGCTTCGACGATCTACCGGCCGAGTTCCCGAAGGCGCGCTTCAAGCTCGGCGCCGGCACCCCAATCCTGAAGGCGATCGACACGATCGCGCCGATCGGCTTCGGCTCGCGCGTGACGATCGCGGGCCAGAGCTTCGCCGGCAAGTCGTCGACGCTGCTGGCGATTGCGCAGGCGCTTCAGGCGGTGAAGGACCTGACCGTGCTGACCGCACTGGTCGGCATCCGGCCCGAGGAGGCCGGTGAGTGGACCGCGGCCGGTGTGACACCGCAGGCGGCGGTCAGCTTTGCGGCCTCGACCGAGGCTCAGGATCACGCGGCCGAGCTGGTGATCGAGCAGGGCAAGCGCCTTGCCAGCCGTGGCGGCAACGCCGTCGTCCTGATCGACACGCTCGACGGCCTCTCGCCGCTGGCCGCTCGCCGCGCCTTGGCGTCGGCGCGCAAGCTCACAGACGGCGGCTCGCTAACGGTGATCGTCACCGGCGCCGAGCCGTTCGGGGGAGAGACCACGGTGATCGCGCTCGACCGCGAGCAGACGCTGCTGGCACAGGCTGCGATGCTCGACGTCTCGGCTTCCGCAACCCTGCACGCCGAGCTGATGGTCACCAAGGCCGCCTTTACGGCGATCGCCCGTGAACGCGGGAAGGCGACTGGGGTTACGGTTACCGCTGATGAAGTGATCCCGAAGCCTCGCACGGGGGCGAAAGCCGCCGAGGCAACCGCTGAGGTCAGCCCGAAGCCGCGCACGCGGGCGAAAGCCGCTGCCGCCGCCAAGCCAAGCCCTCGTTCGCGCGCCAAGGCCACCGCGACCAAGGCCGACGTGACCGGGGCCGACGCGCAGTAGACCTTCGGCGAAGCTGATCCACCGCTGCAGAATGCTGGGGGAGGAAGTGGTCGCCACGGCCATTTTCTCCCCCAGAACCAGCTCTTGCCGTAGCCTGGCGGCTGGGGTCTAGCTCGGCGATCAACCTGGGAGGAGGCAAGCACGTGCTTGCGAACGGGAAGATCCCCGACCTGTGGTGCGAAGCCGGCGTGGTCGGCGAAGTAAAGAACCTCATCGGAAGTGGATGGGGCCCCAAGCAGCTGCTGAGCTACATGCGGCAGTGTGATCAGCAATGGCCTGAATACGAGTGGCAGGGCGTGCTCACTCAGGGTGAACCGGAGCTCACCCCCGCCGCGTCGAACGCGATTGGCGAACTACCAGAGCGCTACCGCAGCCGAATAACCGTCTGGTCGGTTGCTCGCACCGGCAAGCTTGGCCGTCCGCGCGCTGTGCAGCTGTAACCATAAAGACGGGTCCCGCAAGTGCGTCTTGGGCATTCGGGCGCCGGCACACTTCGGCAAGCCGACGCGGTTGATCATTATCCCGATGCCCGGAGTGAGTCGACACAGTTCAGCAGCCTGTCGAACGACGGGCAACGCTGGCGGACGAGCTGAAGGTCGATCAGGCTCGCGAGCTTGCCTTGCATCGCTGTCTTGCCGTACCTCTCGCCGTCTAGGAAGTGAGCCTCGATCGCCTGAATAGCGCCGGCTCCTTCGTAGCCGCCGCTTGCGGGCTGCCAGCCTGGGGCGGACGCGGCGATCCAGTTCTCGAACTTGGTGACGGCAAGGCATATGCGCACCGGCAGCCCCCTACTCGCCTGCCCCTCGGCACGCGACAGCAGTGTTGGGCCAAGAGCTGCCGGGCACGATACCTGGCCCTGGTGCTCTGAGTCCAGAACCACAAGCACGCCGGCGCAATCAGCGAGACGCGCGGCTGCCGTCACCAGACGCTCGATTCCTCCGTCTTTGGTCAGGTTTCCATGTCCCTTGGCGTTCATCGGCTTGCCCAGCTGCAGCGTGTAGTCATTGACCGAGTGAAGATACCTGTAGATGACATTGGGGACCGCGTCAACGTCGCCGAACCCTTCCACCACCAAGCCAATGTGCACTGCGGGCATGGCCTCGGTCAGCCTTAGGCGACCAGCGACTCGCCTGCGCCTCGCAGGTTCTCGGCGCGCATGAGCTCGCCAGCGGTGAACAGCTCGTTGCGGACGAGCTCAGCCGACTCCGGCGCGACAGGGGCGATGACTGAAACACCGTCTTCGCTGCGTACCAGCCTTACATCGTCCAGGGCAATCGCGTCGATCACGTCAGCGCTGTGTGTCGTCAACACGATCTGCGTCTGGGCTGCGCGTTGCTCGAACGTCTCCAGCATTGCTTGGGTCGCTGCAAAGTGCAGCGCGGTCTCGGGCTCTTCGACCGATAGCACGCTCGGCTGTTCCGGCTGATAGAGCGCCAGCAGGATGCCGAGGAGCCGCAGTGTCCCGTCCGACATCTGAGCCGCGTCGAAGCTCAGCGAATCACTTTCACCAACGGCCTTTTCGAAGCTGAGGGTCAGCTTGCGGGCACGATTGGCCGCTGTGATTGATTGGACGCCGGGCACAGCGAGCGCGACTACAGCGAGCAGCTCACGGCGGCTCACGTCATCGAGCGCTCTAAGTACGCTGGCGGCATTTCGTCCGTTCGGCTCCAGACGCTGTCCCAAATCGGGGTCTTCAAGCTCGCGGAGCGAATCGGTTGAGATCGTGCACGCGCGCATCGTGCTCAGGAACGTGTGCGCGGGGTGCAGCGCCTCAACGCTACCGAGCAATGGCAGCATCAGCCGCTGGCGATCTGCTAGCGGACGAACGTTCTCGGGTACGTGCCGGACTTGGCCGTCACGCACCTCAAGCAAAGTTTCAGGCTTGCCTTTGTCAAGCCGCTCGCAGAGCTCCGAGCCGATCGCGTAGGAGCCGTCCTTACCTGTCAGGCGCAGCTCGTAGCGGAAGGTGTGACTGCCGGAGCTAAAGCTGAGCGCGATCCTGACGTTGCGGCCGCGGCCAGCGGATCGTGAGCGGTGACGGATCGCAGCAAAGCCGCCGCGCCGCTCGACCGCAACCGGCAAGCTGAGCGTAAGGCCATCGGCAACGAAGCGCAGCGCGTCGACGAAGTTGGTCTTCCCGGCGCTGTTTGGACCGACTACAACTGTCAACGGGCGCAGCCCGACGTCCGCACTGGCAAAGCTCTTATAGTTCTCAAGCTCGATCCGCGTGATGCCCGTCTGTGGTGTCAGTGCATGATCGACCATGCCGCTATTCTCGCAGCTCTCCTGCCAGTTACAGAAGGCCACGCTGATCATGGCTGACAGCAAGTCCAGCCCATGGGTCACAAGCCCGGCAGTCGACACCCAGCTGGTCTGCTCCGCCGCCATACAGCGCCAATAAGGCGCTGATCGGCTACATCGAGAGGAGCCAGAACGCGTCGGCCGAACCTCACAAGCCCTTTACATTTCCGGGAGAATTAGTGTCAGCCCCTCGGCGCGAAAGTTCCGGCTCGGCAGCGGCGCGCGCGGTGCCGAGCCGCAGCGCCATGGAGGCAAGACCTGCTAGCTTGGGCCAAGCGGTCGGCATCGTCGGCCGCGAGGCAGCTTGCTTGGGTTTCGCGTGAGAAGCGGTTCGGGTCAGCCATAGCCTCCCGAATCGTTAGCGGCCGTTTTCTGCCGCCAAGGAGCAGCCCATGTCTAATCAGTCCTTCGGCGAGCTCGGGGTTTCGCGCGCCGTGCTCGGATCTCTCGCTCAACAGGGATTCACCCATCCGTTCTCGATCCAGTCTGCCGTAATCGTCGACGCGATCGCCGGCCGCGACGTGATCGCTAAGTCGCCGACCGGGTCGGGGAAGACACTGGCGTTTGGGATTCCGTTGGTCGAGCGGGTCGCCGCCGAGGATCCGCGTCCCGCCGCACTCGTGCTCGCGCCGGCTCGCGAGCTCGCGAGGCAGATCGTCAGCGACATCAATGAGATAGCCCATGCGCGGGCGCTGCGCGTCACCGCGGTCTACGGCGGCGCCGGGCTGGTCAAGCAGGCCCGCGATGCTGCCACCTCGCACGTGCTGGTCGCCACGCCCGGGCGGCTCGAGGACCTGCTCAAGCGTGGAGCATTCACGCTCGAGCATGTCAAGGTCCTGGTTCTGGACGAGGCGGACCGGATGCTCGACATGGGCTTTCGGCCGGCGATCGACCGGATCGTTGGCGCCTGCCCGAGCGAGCGCCAGACGCTGCTGTTCTCCGCCACGCTCGACGGCGACGCTGGACGCACCGCCCGGCACTACACCCGTGACCCGGCGATCCATCAGCAGGGTCCGCGGGAGCGCCGCGCGAACTCGAAGGTCGACCACCGGTTCGTGCAAGTCGCGGACTCCGCACAGCGTGTCGAAGCGCTGATCAATGAGCTCGACTGTGACCGCGAGCTGGCGCTGGTGTTCGTGCGCACCAAACACGGCGCCGACCGCCTTGTCAAGCGGCTGGCCGCACGCGGCCACACCGCCGTCGCGATGCACGGCAACAAGTCGCAGCGTCAGCGCCAGCGGGCGCTCGCCAACTTCCAGGCTGGGATCGTCGACACGCTGGTTGCTACCGACGTTGCGGCGCGCGGCATCGACGTCGAGCGGATCTCGCATGTAATCAACTTCGATCCGCCCGCCGACAGCGAAACCTATGTGCACCGCACCGGCCGCACCGGCAGGGCCGGCCGATCCGGCATCGGCATCACGCTGGTCGCGCCCGACCAGCGCCACGACGTGGCCGCGCTCGCGAGTCAGTTGGGGCTCACCCACGGTCTCGAGCAGTCGTCTACCCGGCCGCCCGAGCATAGTTCCCAGCGGCCCGCGCCCGTGCCCGCGCGCCATGACCGCGCGAAGTCGGCGTCCGCCCACCAGGGCCGCGCGAAGTCGGCGCCTGCGCGCCACGACCGTACGAAGCAACGGCCGCAGCTCGGCGCCCGGTGACCTGAACCGGCCTGACTTTGACGGAGGCTTTGGAACGCGGGTTTTGTCCGCGGGAAAGGAAGTCTCGTCAGGTGCCTTCGGGGAAGTACCCGAAAGAGGGTCTCCTGTTGTTTCCTTGGGTCATTCTGCTCGGTCTGGGAGTGGTGGGCAGAGGTCTGAGAGGGTAAGCATCGCGAGGACGATCAACGCTCGTGCGGAGTGGAACCGGTAGGCGCGGTAGAACGGCGCGTTCAGCTGCTGGACCATCGCAAGCTGGACGGCCTGGCGGTCGGTGAGGTGTTCAGGGTTCTTCCAGACCGCGAAGCTGGCGCCCTGGAGGTCCTTCGCGAGCGTCAGGTTCCCGCTCTCAATCCCGATGCTCCTGGGGCCCCGCCAGCGCGGTAATGACTCGGGCGATCGTCGGGCCGGAAGCTGGTGGCATCAGCAGCCCCGCGCCTCCATGCCGAGCACCAACCCGGATACCCCCCAACGGTCGTATCGCAAGCACGAGCGGAAGAACGCTGCCCCGGCGCGGCCATGATGTGCAAGTACGCGCACATACGAGGGTATGCTCTCGTCATGACCAGCTACCGGTTCTTCACCTCTCCAGAGCAGGTCGGGCAGGCGGTTCGTGACGGCCGTGCCAGCCTCGGGCTCACGCAGCAGCAGCTCGCGGAGAAGGCGGGCGTCAGCCGCCGGTTCCTCATCGACCTTGAGGCCGGGCACCAGCGTGCGGAACTGGGGAAGGTGCTGTCCGTGCTCAAGGCGGTGGGCGTGCGCACGTATGCGCTACCGCCGGAGGAGCCACGCCCTGATCCGGAGTTCCCGATCGACGTTGAGAAGGCAATAAGCCGCTTTGACTGACCTCTACACCTTCCGCGGCCGAAGCCTGGTCGGCGTCTTCCGCCCACGCGCTACGGGCCTCACCACCTTCGAGTACGCGCCCGCTTGGCGAGTCGGCCCAATCTCCCTTTCGCTGCCACTGGACAGGCCGGCGGAGCCCGGCGCTGCCGACGCCTTCCTCGACAACCTGCTGCCCGACCGCGACGACGTGCGCGAGCGTTGGGCACGTGATCGCCACCTGCCGAACACCGACCCGGTTACGTTGCTGGCCGCCTACGGCGAGGATGTCGCCGGCGCACTGACTCTCACCTCGGACCCCGATCTGCCTACCCGTGAGCCGGAGCAGCCGATCACCGCTAGCGAGGAAGACATCGCTAGCCGGATCGCTGCACTCACGCATGAGGCTACGAGCTGGCACGACCCGCGTACCCACCCCCGAATGTCTCTGGCCGGTGCGCAAGGGAAGTTCACCCTCGCCCACGAGCTTGGCGACTGGCTGTGGCCGAACTACAACCACCCCTCCACTCACGTCCTGAAGCCGCCGGCTGCGCGCCACAAGGATCTCGATACCTTCGAGCACCTGGGGCTTGAGCTGGCGCACCAGATCGGACTGCGCGCCAGCCACTCGGAGGTGATGAGCTTTCTCGGGCAGCGCACATTCGTGGTCGAGCGCTGGGACCGCGCTCCCGTGGACGACGAACGTGGCGTTGTGCGCCTGCACGCCGAGGATCTAAACCAGGCGCTCGGCCGGCGCACCGACGCGAAGTACCAGGTCAGCGCTGTCGAGGTTGCCAGGCTGCTCGACCAGCATGGTCTCGCCTACCAGTTCGTGCACCAGCTCGCGTTCAACGCCGCGTTCGGCAACAGTGACGCGCACGCGAAAAACTACTCGCTGCTGCTGGACGGTCCGAAGCTCGTGCTCGCACCGCTCTACGACACCGTGCCGGTGTTCCTGTGGCCGCAGTACGACTCGAGCATGGCGATGCCGATCGGCGGCGCCCGCCAACCCGCCGAGCTGACCGAGGGCGCATGGCGGCGGTTTGCCGAAGGCGCCGGTCTTGACGGCGACAGGGTCTGCGCCGCCGCGTTCGCGGTCACCCAAGCCGTCGCCGACCACTACCTCGACGTGTTCGCACCGCACATCGACGCCACGCGGTTGCAACGCATCGCTAAGCGCGTGAAGATCCTGCAGCGCACCATCCCCAACGACGCCGGCACCGGCCAGATCACCAAGCAGCAGCTGGGCTAGCACTCGAGCACGCCGGAGTCGTCTACCAAGCCGTCGGAGTTCCAGGAGTAAGCGACGAGACCGCAGCTGCCGGCGAGGGGCTGAACCGCTGGGCAGGTCGCCGTCTGAGTCTGGCCGTTCAACAACATTGCTGAACTCGCTGCCGGGCGTCTACAGTGTAGGTAGCAAAGATCCAGGCAATTCCAAACTTCGCCACGCCCCGCGTAAACCTTCCCGGGCTGGCCACCTAGCCTGGAGCCCCGATGAACGGACTCATCATGTTGCCGTACTCTTGCCAGACGCCGGACCTGTCGCTTGTCGCTTTCGTCGACGAGTCACGGTGGGTCTCATGAGCTCGTCACACACAACACGGTTTGGTAAAGCATGGAAGCTTTGCGCGCTCGCTGGCGGACTGCTGGTGTGTGCGTTGGCGTCCGCTCCGTCGGCATTTGCCGCATCGACGCCGACGGTTGACCTCGGCCAGACGGCAAGTTACGCGGTCATCAGCGGAGCGTCAGTGGCTAATCTCGACGACTCGACAATCCGCGGCGACATCGGCGCGCCCACGCAGCCCTCAGGCTTTCCGCCGGGTGTGGACGTCGGCACGATGCAGGTCGGCTCGGCCGATACCGCCGCATACAACGACATGCTCACGGCGTACAGCGAGGTGCAGTCCCGGACGGGCGGCACCGCGTTTCCGGCCCTGGCCGGCGCGACGCTGACCCCGGGCCTGTACACCGCCGCGGCCGCTGTCGCCGTCCCGGGCATCGTGACCCTTGATGCCGGTGGGGACCCGAACGCCGTGTTCGTCATCCAGGTGGGCGGTGCGCTGTCACTGGCCGCGGGCGCGCAGGTGAAGCTAACCGGCGGCGCGCAGGCGGCCAACGTGTTCTGGCAGGTCTACGGCGCGTTCTCACTCGGCGCGGGTGCGCAGTTCGCCGGAACGGCGCTGGCTAGCACCACCGGCACGATCGGCGCCAACAGCATCGTCAATGGCCGGGTGCTCGCCGAGACCGCAGTCACGATGGACGGCGATCAGTTCTACAGCGCCCCGCCGACGATGGCGCTCACGGGTGGGACCGCGGTGGATATCGACAATTCCATCCCGACGATCAGCGGGACGACCAATGTCGGCGCTTCGGGGACGGTCACCGTGACCGTCGCCGGGCAGACGCTGACCGCCACCCCGTCGGCGCTGGACGGCAGCTGGTCGGTGACCCCCACGATATTGGCCAACGGCACCTACTCGGTGCTGGCCTCCACCACCGATGGAGCGGGGAACGTCGGCAGTGCCACTCAGCAGCTGACGATCGACACCGTCCCGCCGCTCATCGTCCTCGACGGCGCACCGACGGTGCTGACCAACAATCCGACGGCGACCATCTCTGGGACCACCGACGCCGCGCCTGGGACCCTCGTCACCGTCAACGTGGACGCGCAGACGTTGACCGCGGTGGTCGACGGCACGACCATCGTGCAGAGCGTCGGCGCGCAGACGCTGATCGCAGTGGTGCAGTCCACGGGTACGTGGAACGTCACCCCGGTGGCCATGGGCGAGGGAGCCCGCACGGTCACCGCCGCCGTCACCGACCCGGCCGGCAACACGAGCACCGCCACCGAGCAGCTGACCGTCGACACGGTCGCGCCCGCGGTGAGCATCACCGGCGGCGCGACTGCGCTGACCGACAACGCCACCCCGACGATTAGCGGGACCACCGACGCACCGCCCGGCGCCGTCGTGACGGTAACCGTCGCCGACCAGACGCTCAGCGGCACGGTTCAGTCAGACGGAACCTGGTCGGTGACCCCGGCACACCTCGCCGACGGTCCGCATCGTGTTGTCATGACCGTCTCTGACGCGGCGGGGAATCAGACCAGTGCCGTGCAAACGCTGACCGTCAACACTGTCGCGCCCGTCGTCACGATTGCCGGCGGGGCGAACGCCACCAGCGCCAGCTTGAACCCGACCGTCAGTGGCAGCACCGACGCTACGCCCGGCAGCACCATCACGGTGACCGTGGCGGGGCAGACCCGGACAACGCTGGTCCAGCCCGACGGCAGCTGGAACGCCACGGCCTCGGGGGTTGGCGTAGGTGCCTGGCAAGCGGTCGTCACAGTGACCGACGCCGCTGGCAACGTCGGCTCAGCCGCGCAGACGCTCACCGTCACCGACGGGGCTACAGGAGCCCCTGGGGCGACTGGTCCTACAGGTGCCCCCGGAGCGCCAGGTCCAACCGGACCCGTGGGCGCGACCGGCGCTAAAGGCGCGACCGGACCAGCCGGCCTGACGCTGTCATCCGCAAAGCTGGCGGTTAAGCACGGTAAGCGTGTGCAGGTCCGCGTCACTCATGAGCAATGCGGCGAAGCTGGCACTCACCGTGATGCGCGGGAAGAAGGTGCTGGCCAAGATGACCGTCGCGCGCCGTAAGGCCGGACACTCCGTCCTGACCTGGAACGGGAAATTCAAGCGGCGGTTCGCTCCCCGCGGCGCTTACTCCGTCGTGGTCAGCGCGGCAACGCCATCCGGAGCCACGGCCAGTGCCAAAGCCAAGTTGCGAATCACATGAGCGCTCATATCCCGAAGCGGAGCCGGAGTGCGCGAGTCGCAAGTCCGGAATCGCGCGCTGAAATGCGAAGGTTCGCGGGAGTCGAGGGGGGGAGGTGCCTCGGCGGTGGCTCAGGGCTGACCTGGCTGTTCGTAGCGCACGTCGCGGAACCTTCCGAAGTCGTTGTCGAAGGTCTCGACGACGGCGTTGTGCTCGAGCGCAAGGGCGGCGAGGTGGGCGTCGTTAGCCAGGTTCGCGCCGACGCCCGTGTCCGCGAGCAGCCTGCCCAGTAGGTCGAGGTGCCGGCTGGTTGGCTCGACGAGGACGGCGGCGGGCTGCTCGGTCCACGCTCGCAGGACCGCCAGTGCCTGTGCGGGCGGCAGCGGCCGAGGAAAGAGGCCGATCTTCGTCGAAAGCCGCAGAAAAGCGAGCAGCACGAGCCACGCGAAACCCACGGTCTCACCGCCGGAGAGCGCGCCGTCGAGCCACGAGCGAGCAGCTTCGTGCTTCTCCGACGCCTCGTTGACGGCGTAGAGGAGAACGTTGGCGTCGACGAGCTTCACTTGCCGGCCCGCTGCTTGCGCAGCAGCTCCTCGTCCTCCAGCTCGCCAGCCAGGCGCAGCGCTCGGTCCAGGTTCACCGCTGTTACGCCGAGATCGGCTGTGGGTGTTCTAAAGGGCGCGGACTTATCTTTGCCGCCCGATGCCAACCCGCTTCTGATCGCCTCGTTCAGCGTCTGCTTGAAGCTCTGCGACCGCTCACGCATCCGGCGACGCAATAGCAACTCGGTGTCAGGGTCCAGCGTCACGGTCGTACGCATGCGCGCATCATAGCATCAAGCCTGCTGACCACTTGACAGCAGGGCTGTTCAGTACGCGGTACACCGTGAGCGGTGGCGGGGGTGCGACTTGTAAGCCGGTGACTGGCCGCGGTTCCAGAGGTAGTCGTCGATGGCGGTGGCAGTGACCGGCGGCGTGCCGACTGGGGCCGATTCGCTACCCGACCCTGCTGGGCTCACCGGCACTGCCGGCTCACGGTCCCGGATCGCCCGCACCAGTAGCTCGACCGCATGCAGCGCGCAGGCGCGGATCTCGACCTCTTCCTCCGAGCCGTGCTCGATCAGCTCGCCGCGATCGATCCGTGCGACCAGCTCAGGCTCGAACCACAGCACGCCGTCGAGTCTCAGCACGTGGGGCACGAGGTTATCGGCGAACATCGTCAGCTTGCCGACGTCGTCGAAGCTCGCGGCGCCAGCTCGATGCAGATCGGCGGCGGCGATCTGCGCGCGCTTCAGGAACGGGACTTCACGCCTGCGGTACACGGAGGTGTCGGCGAAGCAACCCCAGCCTGCCAGTGTCTCGACCAACACGACCGCCGACCCGTCCGCCGCATCGACGACGGCCGCGAAAGAGCCACCGTACGTACGCTCGAGATGGCCGCCGAGGTCGTGCAGCGAAGCCGCGAACAGCGCCATCAACGGGTGGTCGGGGTCCTGGCCGAAGACCTGCGCAAGCTGCGCCGCGGAAAGCGCCTGCAGCTCGCTCGTCGACCAGGGCCCGAAGCGGTCGAAGCGATCTCGCAGCCCGGCCTCGATCGTGCGATAGCCGCTCATGCCCGGGCGCTTGCGCAGGGTCGGGAACCAGCCGGAGCCGAAGTTGATCGCATCGAGCGTCAGCCAATAGGCGGCGGCATGATCGCGCTCTTCGCCCGCCAGCGGGCGGGCGAACGACCCGGGCTGGCTGGCAAGCTGCTCCAGTGGCAGTGCGGCGGCGTAGGTCGGGATTGACTCGGGAATGAGTTGCACATGCCTCGCCTCGCCCGCCACCCAGGCGCAGCGCTCGCGGATCAAGTCGGTGATGACCACCACGCCCGATACCGTAGAACTGAAGTAGATGAGCGTGGCCGGTGAGCACAGGTTAGCTACAGCCCTGCCCGGAGTTCGGACCACCGGCGGGCAGGTGCCTTGCCCCCTATCATAACCTAGAGGGTGTATTACCTAGGGGGTGTATCCTGGGTGATGTGGAATGTCGACGTCGAGCTGGTTGCGGGCGACAAATCCGGCAGCTGGAGCGAGTGGTACCGAGAGAACATCCCGATCGCCGACGAGCGTTTCACGGAGCACTTGAACCGGCTAGGAAGAAAAGGACGGCGATGACTAAGACTCTTGACGAGCTGGTGCGCGAACGCCCGGTCGACCGCGGCCACGTGGACGCACACAAGCGTCGGATGCTTGAGGAGATCCGCGCCTACCGGCTCCGGGAGCTGCGCGAGGCATCTGAGCTGACTCAGGTTGAGCTAGCCGCTCGTCTGAACGTTAGTCAGAATCGAGTCTCCCGGATCGAGCACGGCGACATCGAGCGCGCACAGGTCGATACCTTGCGCAAGTACATCGAAGCTGTCGGCGGCCATCTACGTGTCGAAGTCGAGATGGGCGACGAACGCATCCGAATCGCTTAGCCTGCTGCGCTTGCCTCGCCTCGCCCGCCACCCAGGCGCAGCGCTCGCGGATCAAGTCGGTGATGACCACCACGCCCGATACCGTAGAACTGAAGTAGATGAGCGTGGCTAGCGAAGATAGAGAAACCGGAGCAGGGGAACGCGGGCACGCCGCGGCCGGAGCCGGAGCTCCAACCGGAGCCGACGCCGGAGCGCGGACGGGCACCGAACGCCGGGTCCAGGAGTTGCTCGCGGGCCTGAACGAGCCACAGCGCGAGGCCGTCACCTACGGCGACGGGCCGCTGCTGATCCTCGCCGGCGCCGGCTCGGGGAAGACACGGGTGCTGACCCACCGGATCGCCTACATGGTCGCGACCGGGGTGGCGCGGCCGAGCGAGATCCTCGCGATCACGTTCACCAATAAGGCCGCCAACGAGATGCGCGAGCGCGCCGAGCTGCTGGTCGGCCGCAGCGTCCGCGCGATGTGGGTGATGACCTTCCACGCCGCCTGCGCCCGGATCCTGCGCGCGCAGGCCCAGCGCCTCGGCTACACCCGCCAGTTCACGATCTACGACCAGGCGGACTCGCGGCGGCTGATCAAACGCTGCATGGAAGCTGCCGGGGTCGACTCGAAGCGCTTCACGCCGGCCGCTGTCGGCGGCCAGATCTCCGACGCGAAGAACCATCTCCAGGACGCGGAAGCGTACGCGCAGGCGACGGGCTCGTTCTTCGAGCGCACCGTGTCCGAGGTCTACAGCGACTACGAGCGCGAGCTGCACCGCATGAACGCGCTCGACTTCGACGATCTGCTGGTTCGCGCGGTCAATGTCCTGGAGCTGTTCGAGGACGTCCGCCGCCACTACCAGGAGAGCTTCACGCAGATCCTCGTCGACGAGTACCAGGACACCAACCCGGTGCAGTACCGGCTCTTGAGCCTGCTGGCCGGCGAGCGCCGCAACCTGACCGTGGTCGGCGACCCGGACCAGTCGATCTACGCCTTCCGCGGCGCCGACATCCATAACATCCTCAGCTTCGAGGAGCAGTTCCCGGATGCGAAGGTCGTGCGACTCGAGCAGAACTACCGCTCGACGCAGACGATCCTCGACGCCGCCAACGCCGTGATCGCGAATAATCGCGGGCGGATGTCCAAGCAGCTCTGGAGCGAGCTTGGCGACGGCGACCCGATCCACCTGCGCCTGCTCGACGACGAGCACGCCGAGGCGCGCTTCGTGGCCGGCGAGATCGAGCGGCTGGTCGATTCCGGTGCCTCCCGGGCCGAGATCGCGGTCTTCTACCGCACCAACGCACAGTCCCGCGTGCTGCAGGACACGCTGGTCCGAGCCGGA
>Ga0255363_100088_pt1 | contig 26593 bp, 22 predicted proteins | sample GFST100metaG_FD_186007 | JGI IMG/M metagenome (GOLD analysis project Ga0255363, IMG submission 186007) | Peat soil microbial communities from Stordalen Mire, Sweden - G.F.S.T100 | ecosystem: Environmental > Terrestrial > Soil > Wetlands > Peat | place: Sweden: Norrbotten County, Stordalen Mire... | reverse complement strand
GGGGGGCGTTCTCGCTTCCTTTCTCTTCTTTTTTGTTTCCCGAACAGGCTAGTCTCTGATATATCGCGGGCGGAGGTACTCCTCACAATACGAAACGCCCTCTTTATCGCCACGCAGTCTGCAGTGGGCGTATTTCTCGCACCTTTGGCAGTTCATCATGTTTGCACTTCATGGACTCCAGCGCAAAGAGGTCTACCCGCGCGGTGGGAAACTAAAACGGCACACTTAAGCTATTACGCCGCCGTCTTAATCTCTTGATTTTGTCCTTTCAAGCGAAGGATATCAAGGAAGGGGAAGTGAATGAATCATAAACGTACTACGATAAGCATCGTTTTAGCAACTCTTATGCTCGTCTCGCTTTTTGCTGCTGTAAGCAGTGCGACGGGCGTGAGTGGCACCGTTAAGGCCGGCACCGGCCCAGCATTGAGCTCCTCGGACGCCTCCACGTCCCCCACGGGGTACCTTAGGACTAGCTTCTTTGCCGTCGACACTGATGGTGCCCTTTGGCACACTAACGGTAGCGGTACCTGGGACTCCCTCGGTGGGGTGTGTACCTCATCACCGGCCGCCATCTCCTGGATAAGCTCTAGCTTCCGCCTCGACGTCTTTGTGCGCGGCAGCGACGGCGCCATGTGGCAGAGATACTACCAGAACGGATGGTCTGGTTGGATACCTCTCGGCGGGCAACTCGCACCAGGCACCGGTCCCGCGGTCGCTTCATGGTCAGCAGGTCGACTCGACGTCTTTGCAGAAGGCACGAACGGCGCCCTGTGGCATAAGTGGTGGAACGGCTCGAAGTGGTCCGGTTGGGAATCCCTCGGTGGGAAGCTGACCGCGTCACCCGCTGCGGTGACTGAAGTCGGGGTGTCAAACGCCCATAACATCTACGTCTTTGTCCGAGGCACCGATGGCGCGGTCTGGCAGAAGTCCTATAATAGCGGTTGGTCTAGCTGGCACTCGCTCGGCGGGCAACTCGCACCAGGCACCGGTCCCGCCGTGAGCCAAGACCTCTGGCTCTTTGCACAAGGCACGGACCATCAGCTCTGGCGAAGGGGCGGCGAAGTCGCGGGGGCAGGCTGGGGACTCACCGCAACGCTTCCCGAGGCGTTGGCCACTGCCTCGCCGGCCGCCCTCCTCCCCCAGCAAGACACCATGGTGTGTGTCATCGGCACTAGCGGGAACGTCTGGTGGAGCGGAGATAGTCTAGGTAATTGGAACTACTGGACCTCCGTGGGCAGCCTGCCATAACGTCCTCTGGGGTTGCTGATGTAGATGTCTAGACTCGTATAGAGCAACGACAGGTAAGGAACGCCCCCGTAACGGATGGGGGCGTATTTTTCTTTTTTCCGCAGTTCTCTGAATGACCGGCCGCAGGACGTGTATGCACGTGCCGTTTTGATGTAAAGACTTAAGCTATTAAGCTGGGTTTACTCTTCAGAGCTTTTTTAAGCGAAGGACATCAGGGAAGGTCAACGAATGAATCATAAACGTACTACGATAAGCATCGTCTTAGCAACTCTCATGCTCGTCTCGCTTTTTGCTGTGGTAAGCACTGCGACGGGCGTGAATGGCACCGTGATGACCGGCACCGGCCCCGCCACGACATACGCGAAGGGTGGGATACCAGTCTTGGTTGCCGTGGACACGAGTAGTCACGTCTGGTGGATGAATGGCACGGGCGGCTGGAGCTCCATCGGCGGGTCCGCGACGTCATCGCCTGCGGCGACCACACCGAGCATGGTCAATGGTGTGTGGGACGTCTTTGTCCGTGGCACCGACGGCGCCGTCTGGTCGAAGACTACCACGAATGATGGCACCTCCTGGTCCAGCTGGCACTCCCTCAGCGGGCAACTCGCATCCGGCACCGGTCCCGCGGCCTGTTCGTGGGGCGCAGGTCGTCTCGACGTCTTTGCAGAAGGTACGAACGGCGTCCTGTATCATAAATGGTCTACAAATTACGGCGCCACGTGGTCCGGCTGGGAATCTCTCGGAGGAAAACTGACGTCGTCACCCGCTGCCGGCGGAGCAACGTCAAACACCACTAATAATATCCAGGTATTTGTGCGTGGCACTGATGGCGCGTGCTGGTACAAAGAATGGACCGGCACTGCTTGGTCTAGCTGGAAATCCCTCGGTGGGCAACTAGCTCCTAACACGGGGCCAACCGGCGGGGTCTTTGTGCAAGGCACGGACCATCAGCTCTGGTGGAAGGATTTCAGCGAAGCTGGCTCTGCATGGAGCCACCTCCCCGCGTGTCCAGAGGTACTGTCCGCGTCCTCACCAGCCGTCGCCCTCAGCTTCCTTGGTCACGTCGAGGTGTTTGTCAGCACCACTAGCGGGAACCTAATGTATTGCTACGCGACTGAGACTTGGAACGGCACTGCTTGGGTTGGCGGCTGGGAATGGTACTCCGAGACTAGCCCCACCTAAGTGAACAACGAACCGGACAAGGCGAGACCACAGAGCCGGAGCAATCCGGCTCAGTCTTTTTTATTTTTGAGTATCTTTGACGGCCCTGCTATTACTTTCAGTCTACTTCTCGGATACAGATAATTGACGTGTTCAACGCTATTATCGTCTATGACGTACTGCGTGCGCTGTGAGTTCTACGTGAAATGCCAAAGACGCGCTGACCAGAATAAAGTCCCGTTTCATTGCGATTTATACCGGCGTCCCGGAGCACCGTATCAAAGCTTGTGTCCCGACGTAATAGTCACCGCAAACGGAACAGTAATGTCAACGTGTCCGGCGTAAAATAGTAGTAACCTAGCAGCGACCTGCAACCAGTTTCACCGACTCACTATGCTAAGCGGAACGCCTCCGTAACGGATGGGGGCGTATTTTTCTTTTTTCCGCATACCTACGAAAACCGGTAAAATGGCGGTAGCTTAACGAATCTTTGAGGCAAAAGAAGGGCGTCGGAGCCCCGAATTTCGGGGTACAACTCGCACTCCCTATTTATTGACCCCCAAAGCGTGCTGGACGCCCTATTTCAACATAGCACGACATAGTGAGACATAATCGAGTATGCTGCTCAGGTGTCGAGGCTCACATTCTTCCAGTATTTCATATACACATCATAAACGGATTCGGGAAGGGGGTGTTTGTAATGACTCCACTCGACCCCCGATACGCCATGAGTCAGAACATATGACCTGTTTGTGTGCTCCCATTCAATAATATCTCCGTGCTGCTCCGCGAACTTTCGCAAATCGCTTAACTCAAAGTGGCCGTTAAACTTACTCATAGAAACGTGGTTGCGCTTTAGCCACATCTGGAAGCTGTTATAGCCAAACATACGGTCTTCGTTCTTGCGGTCGCCGAGTATAGGTTTAATAGCTTTTACGACCTGTGGGTGGAGTGGCACATAATGTTCCATTCGGATTTTGTCTTGCGACGACTCGACGTGAAGCACAGGCTTTTTAGATTTCAACGCTTCGCGGAACTGGCCGACGGTCAAGTTCGCTAATGTTGCCATACTTCGCTGACCTGTGAAAGCCCCGAAAATCACAAACGCCGAATACTGCGCTGACCGCTGAGTGTTGATTTTTCCGTTATTTTCAGCTTGTTTGATGTATCTAAGAACGTTTTCAATATCTTCCGTAGTGACAATTCTCTGAGTAACGTTCTTGCGTTCTTTTAATGCTTTAGGAAGCTCTAAATAAGGAGCAAAGCTCTGATATTGCGGTTCTGAGCGTGTTGTGGCGAGAAACTTCAGAAACGACGTGGCAAAGCTCAGAACCTTAGAATGTGAATCTACTGAGTTATACTTCTTAAGAACCGTTTCGCGCAGTTTTGTTAGGGTATCGCTCGATACTTCGCCTTTCGTGCATTGCCACAACAAGTCAGATGAAAGGTCGAACCAATACAGCGACCTTTTAGCGAGCCCGATTTTTCTATGCGAAACGAAATCATTTAGGTCGGATTTGGAAAAGTGAAGTTCGTTCGACTTTCGTTCGACGTGGTTATGACGGTTATCGTGGCTCTCGCGGCCTATGTTGGCTAGGTATGCGGCACGCTCTTCTTTGAGAAGTGCGGCATAGTCATCCAATACGTTAGTAACGCGGACGGGGACATTTGGCAAAACAACGCGGATGGGGAGAGTTGGCAACTTTCGAATAGTTGGCAACTTTTCCGTCTTCTTGTCGTCTTCGTCTTGAGCCGTATTACTGCTTCCGTTCGCAAAAAGAACGATGGGCTCGGCCGGATTCGAACCGGCGACCTCCGCCGTGTGAAGACGGAGGTTTCTGAGGTGTTTGCGGCCTTTCCGTCAGGTGCTATCACCACGAGAAAGGCTAGCGCTCCTTCGTGAACAGTCTGAAAGATTCGGGTAGGTAACCCCAGCAAGTTTCGAAAAGTGTGAGGTAACCTAATCGTCGGGTAGTCGTAACCCGATTTTGCGTGGTGGAGCGAGATTTTGCTGCGGTGGACTTCCAGCGGTTGCGCCGCGTAGTCAGAATGATGATACCAGCAGTGTTCAGTGGCAGTGGCCAACATAGTGCGTACAAAAAGCGGGCGCTGCCATTTAGCCGTTATGATTAGCCTTCGGTGACTAGGCTTGAAACGAGAGCAGAGACGCAATCATCTCAGAACGTCTGGCAATGCAAAAAACACATATATTCTTAAAACGACCCGCTCGTTGGGTCTTAAGATGTCGGAAGATCAAGAGAAAAAAAGTCGGCGCAAGATCACGCAGCCAGATTTTGGTGCTTATGTGCCACCCTCGCCATCACAAGAGTGGATCAAGTCGCAAAATGAGCAACTTAGGGCTAGGCGCATTGAACAACAAGAACGCGATGCTGTTCAAAAAATGATCTTTGATGAGTTGCGACATCTCTCAGAAGTTCAGGAACAACAACAAACACGCATAAATGACGTAGCCGCGAGCACGGCGGCATTGGCCGCAAGCTCTGGGGAACTCTCGCCGTGGCAGAAGTGGGGCACGCTGACAATCATCCTCTTAAGCGTTGCAAGCATCATTATAGCCGTTATTGTTGGTATCAGGGCAGGCTTCATCTAGCAACCGCGGCGAGAGTAGGACAATTTATATGGGTCTTGTGCTAAGCGAGGGGGCAGCAAGCTTCCAGAGTTTCGCATCTTCTCTCAGTATGTCGCGGCATTTGTTGTACAAATTGTTGGTGCTTGTTGAGAATTTCTCTATGAAACTTTCGCGAAGTGGCTTTGACTCTCCGTCTGGCTCGAAGTGCATGCTCAACTGCACATCGACAAACGTCAGCGAGTCTTTGGGTATTCTATACCTTCCTGCCCAGTCGATAAATTTTTCAAGAGTCTTTAGCAAATTGCATTCATCGCCGGTAAGCTCGACTCCGGAATTTTTTGCGAGCGCCGTCAGCTTATGCGTCACTAAATTCGGGTTGAGCTTGTAACCGTCTCCTTTGTATCGTTTATTTCTGCCCTTTCCTTCGTAAATGGATTCTTTCTCAAGTTTTATTAGTCTCGGGCAACGCGCGACATAGATGCCTTTGAGAAGGTTTTCGACGGCAGCCCCTATCAGATACAGGTAAACGATATCTAAGTCAACGAATACTAAGCCATCGCGAGGCATTCCGTCAGGAAGGTTCGCTTTCTTCTGTTCTGCGATTACAGCGTCGGCCGCTCTCTTAAGCACGCAGGCATGCGTCATCCAGCCATTGGGCATCTGATGCTCTATGTATAGACGTTCTAGCTCTATTTTCGCTCGCAGCACCAGATTTTTTTCTAACGCAGTCTGTTTCTGCAGCATTTCGCTATGTTGGAGCGCGAGCAATATCCTTTGTTCTAACGTCTTGGTAGACGCGTGCTTTTGTCCCTCTTCGCTCATCATATGAAAATGCGCAGCCGTGAAGCCCTACCTGACAAAGGGCATATCACCGCATTCCAGCTGCCGCTTGTCCTCCAGATTTTCTAAGCCACGTTTTGGCATAAATATTTAGATTAGCAAAAGCGGCCTGCCCTAGTGTTGGCGAGTTTCAAGCCCTCTGCGCCCCATCGCCATCAGTTTCAGACCGCAGCCTTTATCGTGTCTTCTGACACGTTTGTGGGCGTCAATGAACGTACCCACACAATCAAGGCGCGTAAGATTGTGACAAAGCGCTGTTACAAAGCTTTATCTTAGCCTCTGGGACTGTCTTACGCGCCTAAAACCTTGGAAGAGGCAATCATGCGCAGATACAAAATCTTGTCATTTGTTTTTGCTTATAAGGGGGATGGATCGTGAATCCAATAGTTAGGAAGATGAAGCAGTATGTCAAAACGCCACTCAAATATACATTGCCCTTGCTTTGCATCGGCGCTCTCGTTCTCGTATCAATTAGTGGTTGCACGTCCCCTGCTACCACTAGTCCAAGTCCGTCTTCTAGCAGCGGACCAACGGCAACGCCTTCGGTGACTCCAACCCCAAACCCCAACGCAGTAACGCCGTTTACGTCGGACCAGCTAAACACGCTGACCAATTCAGAGGCTGGTCTTGGCATGCAAGTCCAGACACCGTACTACCTATACAATTTCAGTTCTAACGGGGACCCAACATACTATGCGGTGTTCACGAACGCAACAGTGACAAAATACGTAGGCCTCTTTCAAACACATAACGCAACAGAAGCGATAGAATCTACAAACCTCACTGTTGCAAACTTCCAAAAAACTGGATGGAGCGGTAACAGTACGGCTACGACAGACGGTACACAGTGGATAGGAACCATCCCAAGACTGTCTACGTTTGATATTTGGAGTTGGAACAATACAAGTGGCGTACCTGCAACCACATATCTCTACGCTGGGACCGTGAACTTCTCAGCACAGAACCGCAACGTAGCAGTAGCTATAGTAGTTGTAGGAAAGTAGGAACGCAATAAACTAAAACGTGACCGCCGAATGCTTATGACAGGTGTTCCATTCACCGCGGCGGTTTCAACCTTAAGAAGGAGGTGAAACACACTTTGCGCAAGCAGAAGTTACATCGGCGCTCGGTCACACTCCGACGGTCATTAAAGACCTATCAATGCACCTGACAGGCCAGCCGATACGGGCGCAGTGGATTCAAGATGATAATATTATCGTATATGTGAACGCTTAGAGGGGGCTAAGCTTGTGGGCGTTCTTAATTGGAAGCATAGCCGTATGCGGACTCGTCGCTCTCGCTCTTTTAGGTTTCGCTGCGCTTGTTTTTTTTTAGCGCTTAAATTTCTTACTCGTTAATTGGTATTCTGTTAATCCTTCTAGTCTTAGGATTTCTCGCGCCCTGCGTAAGGTGGTATAATAATAGAAGGAAGCCGACGGCGCTGGTTACTCCATAAGCCGTCAAGAGGTGAATATAAATCCAATGACACGCATGATGAAGCGGTACATCAAAACGCCGCTCAAATACGCGTTGCCGCTTCTTTTTATCGGCTCTCTTGTTCTCATATCAATAGCGGGCTGCACATCACCCACTAGCAGCAACCAAGCCGCAGGCAACACCTCACAAGCAGCATCAACGACAGCATCAACTTCTGCTTCAGCGTCCGCATCAGCAACGGCTACACCTACACCTTCCGCTACACCAACACCTACCTCCACACCGACAGTCGTGGCAACGGCAACACCCACAGCTACACCCGCGCCAACCACGCTCACCATAAGCGGCCCAACAACTATGGTAAATGGGGGCGGCGGAGTATGGATAGTTTATATTAACGGCCAGCTACCAACAGCAGACCAGGCGGCTCAGATAGTGTGGAATAGCGGAGGTCTGACGGGTGGAGAGAACACCGCGACGCAGCGCCCACTCGGTGCAGCCGGCCCGTATGGTTCGTGGGTGATAGACTCTAACGGCGCAGCGCTTACCGCTCCCGGGACGTACACACTTACGGCGACGTATATGGGTGTGAGTGCGTCGTACACCTTCACGCGGCTTCCTAATTCACCAGCAACGGTTATGCCTTAGGAGTCATGGCGTGAGAGTGTTGGAAAAGTAGACAAAAACGCCGCAAGATACTCAAAAATAAAAAAGACTGAGCCGGATTGCTCCGACTCTGTGGTCTCGCCTTGTCCGGTTCGTTGTTCACTTAGGGGGTGCCGGCGGAGTTCCAGGTGTTCCAGCCGCTAACATCAGCCACACAATACCAGACGGTCCCGCTAGTGCCGCTGACGCTCACCATATTGTGGTCCATGACAACGACGATGGTGGAGGTTGGTGAGGAGGCGGATAGGGCCTCAGGAGCTTGTGTGCCGATGGTTTTCCAGGTAGCCCCACTAGACCACCCTGCGCCGTACCACCAGAGCTGACCATCTGTGCCTTGTACGAACAGGGCGAGGTCTTGGCCCACGCCGGGTCCTGTGCCGGATGCGACTTGTCCGCCGAGAGAGTGCCAGCTAGACCAGCCGTGGTTATAGGACTTCTCCCAGCACGCGCCATCAGTGCCGCGGACAAAGAGGTAAATCGCTTGGCCATTCGATGCTGGATACTGTCCTGTCGCAGCGGGCGACGAGGTTAGCTGCCCGCCGAGCGATTCCCAGCCGGACCACTGCGCGCCGTTCCACCACTTGTGCCACAAAGCGCCGTTGGTGCCTTCTACAAAGACGTCGAGACGACCTGCTGACCAAGAAGCGACCGCGGGGCCGGTGCCGGATGCGACTTGTCCGCCGAGAGAGTTCCAGCTAGACCAGCCGTTATTATAAGTAATCTGCCAGACCGCGCCGTCGCTGCCACGCACAAAGACGTCGAAGCGGAGGGTGCTACCCCAAGAAACGGCAGCGGGTGAAGAGGTACACACTCCACCGACGTAGTTCCAAGCACCGCCGCTACTAGGCAAAACTGACGTTTGCCATAAAGTACCACTAGTGTCGACCGCAAAGATGTCGGTTTGCCCATTGGACCACGAGGTGGTCGCAGCGGGACCTGTGCCAGCCATCGTTTGGCCACTCACGCTCGCCGCGCTACTTACTGCAGCAAGAAGCGAGACAAGCATCAAAGTTGCTAAAACGATGCTCGTCATCGTAATATGTTTATGATTCATTCACTTCCCCTTCCTTGAGGTCCTTCAAAAAGAAGGAATCAAAAACGCAAAACGGCGGTGTTATAGCTTAAGTGTTGTTATTTAGCCACGCACCCTAGCATCACGGCTGCTCATCCGCCCACCCGTATTCGCGACCTTGATGTATCTGTACTTGTATCCGCTTGACAATTTGTCGTAACTGCTGTCGTGCTCTGTCAGGCAGCCAGCTTTCATGCACGCTGTCCCGTAGGTATTGGTAAGCTTCCCAACTGGCCGAGCACTTCCTAAAAAGTGTTTCGGCGGCCATATCAGCTAAGTCGTTTTTGTATTCCGCGAGTTCGAGTATAAGCTCATCGACCTGGGCGCAATCTTTGTTCATCACGCTTGCACTTCATGAATTTAACTGTAAAGAGGTCTGTCCGCGCGGTGGGAAACTAACCGCTGCCAAAAGACAACGCTTAAGCTTCATTGGCCCCGTCTTACGTATTTGTTTTACTTAAAGGGGAGAAAGTATGAATCCAATAGCGAGAACGATGAAGCGTTATATCAAGACGCCGCTCAAATACGCATTGCCTTTGCTTTTTGTCGGCGCGCTCGTTCTCGTATCAATTAGTGGTTGTTCGTCGCCCGTCAACACGAGCCCAAGCCCATCGGCTAGCGGCGTGCCCACGGTTGCTCCAACGGCAACTCCGTCGTCAAGTCGCGTGTTTAGCGTCGAGGGCCCGGGCCAAGGCGCTGGCGGCAACGTCACCATTAATGCAACTACAGGTCAATACGTCGGCACGGTGAAAGATTCCGCCGTCGCGGCTGGCACGACGTATTATTTTCAATGGGTACGCACCAACCGGCCGGCCGGTGAAGTGGGCGCAACATATGCCTTCACAGAAGTGGTTGCACAAACGAACGGCACTGTCTCGTTCGCCGGAACTATGAGTCCCTCTGAGCTCAACGACGTGCTCACGTCACCCGGATGGTTTGCTTTCGATGTCGGCGTGTTGTGACATTGTGGGACGTAAGATTTACTGCGTTCGATGCCTGCTAGACAAGTATAAACGATGCGATGACCAACAGGGGACCTATTGGCTTACGCACGTACTCACTATTCCAGCGCACGAGTATCTCCAAATTCAGCTCGACCGTGAAGGTCAAAGGGGGCGGGTTAGCCGGCACTTGGTATAAACATCGAACGATGTGGTCGTGACTCTTCGCTTGTTGTTTCTTTTTTCGATTTCCTTTGACTGACGGGGTCCGTTTACAAGTTGACGCAGAAGTTCTTGCATGGCGGGTTATTTTTGCTGTTTCTAGTGTTGCAAACGATTATTCCGGAACCAAACCACACTTTCACCCCACTTTTAGCGAACAATCACCCAGCTGGACCCCTCATCTCCGCTCGTGAACAACGATTGCCTAGAGGTCGATGAACTCATACTCGAACTTGCAGACTACAAAAACGATTGTGCCGACGTGGCTGCCGAAAAACTCTTTAGGAAGTGCTCGACCAGCTGGCAAGCGTATCAATATTTACGGGACCGCGTGCATGATGCTTGGCTACCCAACAGCGCACGCCAGCAGCTGCGGCTAATTCTAAAAAAGATTCAAGTGCAGTTGCTCCAGCGTCACGAATACGGCTATGCTTATGAGCAATCATGAGCGCTTTCTTTGAGTGCGGCCCGTTTACTCGTTGAAGTTTGCTTAACGCACTTCACAGTGAGAGACGCGCAGACGCAGAAGCTGGTGCTGAGTACCGCTGCGACAGATCGTTGGTGTGTTGCAGCAGGCAATGTGCACACACGACGCAGATAAGCTTGCGATTGATATGCCGGCACGATGCGCGGCCGCGCTCGCGATAGTTAGCGCCTTGTGCTTGGGGCTCGAAAGTAAAAAGCATTTGCTGATAGGCACTGAAAAGAGTACGAAAGTCCAGTAAGGGTCGTTTTCCGCAGCCGTGTCTTGTAAGCCGTTGTGCGAAAGGTTTAAGTTATACGGGTGTAAGAAATTTTTACAACAATTCAGCAATCCTCAAGTGCTTGAGGCGTGATGCCACGACTCTACTACTTTGATAACATTAAGATCCTCCTTATCGTTACCGTCGTCTTCATCCACTCGGGCCTGGCGTACATTCCCACCGCTGAGGGGTGGTCCCCGAGCTACCCCGGACCACTCCCTCTCGCCGACGTCCTCGTCGTCGGCACGTTCGAAGCGGTGGCCGCCTCGTTTGCGATGGCACTCTTCTTTTTCATCTCGGCGTACCTCCTCGTCGGCTCGTTTGACCGCAAGGGACAGAAGAAGTTCCTTAGAGACCGCTTCGTGCGCATCGGAATCCCGCTCTTTGGGATAGTGGCGTTCTATCTCATATTGATAACCGCAGTGGGGGCAAACCCCGCGACGTACTCTCTCGGCAATCTCTGGTTCCTCGTGTTCCTGCTTATCCTCGCGGTCGCATACAGCGTCTGGCGGAGGTTCAACATAACCATCCGCCCTGTGTCGTGTCCGGGAAACAGCGCGCTGCTCCTCGCGGCTCTGGTGCTCGGCGTCGCGAACTTCGTCGTGCGCATTTTTTACGGGTGGGATCAATGGCTGCTGTGGTACGCTGTCGAACCGGCGCACGTGCCGCTCTACGTGCTATTTATGATCGGAAGCATCCTTGCGTATCGGAATGGGTGGCTCGATGCGCTTTCCCCTGCTTTGGTGAAGACATGGGGCATCATCACTGTCGTCGGCATTTGCGGCATCCCAGTGTTCATCGCGGTAATCGGTATCGCGCCTGTTGGCGGTGGCTTCACGCTCATAGCGCTCCTGTATGCGTTCTGGGAGGCGTTTCTGGGAATCGGCATCTGCACGTGCCTGCTTATCGTTTTCAAGCACCGTTGGTACACCACCGGGCGCATCAAAGCGGCACTCGCAAGAAACGTCTACACCGTCTACCTCATTCAGGTCCCGATCATACTCTTCCTTCAGAGTCGATTCATTCAAGGGGGCGCCCTCATTCCGGCGGGGCTGCCGCCACTCCTTCAGTTTGTCCTCGTCGGGGCGATTGCCACTTTGTTCTGTTTCTTGTTCAGTAACTACATCGTCCGCAACATTCCATACACGGATAGGGTCATCTTCTGATTGATGCTCAAAGTAAGACAGCTATGTTAAACTGCGATTAAAAAGAGGCCACCATAGTGCAAACATACCTCTTCTCGCCCGAACTGTTCCCGTCAAGCGCCGCTGCTTTCGTATTCAGCATCGTGTATCTTCTATGGCCTGTCAGCGAGATCATTGGCGGGGGAATCATACCGCTATTACGCCGCGGCGGAGTCCTAACGAGGAGGAGAGACCGAGGCTCCCTTTTGTTGATATTCATCAGCATTGTCGTGTCCCTTTCCGTTGCTTTTTCCTTCGCTTCCGCCGGCATCGCCATGCTGCCGAGCTGGGCGTTCTACCCTGGGATCGTCCTCATGGTCGGAGGCATAGCGTTTCGGCAATGGGCCATAGCCGTGTTAGGTCGGTTTTTTTCTATGGCGGTCAGGGTCCAAAAGAACCAAACGGTCGTGGACACTGGTCCGTACCGATACGTGCGTCATCCCTCGTACACCGGCCTCCTCATGATCTTCGTCGGATTGGGACTGGCGCTGCAGTCCTGGGGAGCGGTTCTCGTGCTCGCGCTGATATTCTCGATCGTGTGGGGGTACCGCATACGCGTCGAGGAGAGGGCCTTAATTGCGCAGCTTGGCGAGGCATATCTCACGTATTCGCGCAGGACAAAAAGGCTCATTCCCTACGTGTTCTGACTGGCTCTCAGACCAGCGAAAAAGAATGATCCTGACGCAAATGGGTGCGCCTAGGCACTGAAAGGGAGGTGTGCATGCGCGCGCACAAAGGTTAGCACGTTAAGCAGCGATAAAGGCTGCCCGGAGAAATGCTGCCAACACATTTCAAAGTCATTCCCACAAGGATGTGTCAGCGAAACAGAGGCCGCGCGAAAGCAAAGAGGAGAAAAAAGAGAAATTCCAAGGATTGTCAAAGGCGTTTGATGTGGCGGCTCGCTTTGACAACGGTTAAGGCGGAGGATCACGCATAACGGCATTAACCCGTAACGTGTTAATAAACCCGCGCTCATAGCAACAGGAGATAAATAACAACGATGTGGCAGGACACGGTAATTCTCATCTGTAGCCTCGTCTTCGGTTTCCTTCTTATCCCTCAAATACGCGACATGCACAAGAAAAAGACAGGTATAAACATACTCTCCTGCGCGACAACGTTCTCTTTTCTCGTCGTGTTAAGTGGCGTGTACGCGACGCTTAGTCTACCGTTAGCGGTACTTGGCAGCGTTATCGACGCGGGAGCGTGGGCAATAATAACAGCGTTATCTGTGAAATACAGATCACAACTATAGTTCTGAGCTAACAACGGGATAGTTTGTATGTAGCGAACACAGCCCTACTACATTAATCGCCCTTTGATCTAAATGAGCAGGCACGGCTCTAACAAGGCACTTGATGTGACCTCCGTCTGATGTGGGCGAATGATTCGAGGTCTTAAGCTAAGTTGTGCAACTTGCTCTGAGAGTTGCGCAACCTACCTGTCGTGTGAAGACGGAGGTTTTGGCGCTTGGGCAGGCGTTTTCAGACTGGTTAGCACCTTCTTCTGTGGCTGCGCTAGAAACAACAATAAGAAACGCAAGCGCCCCATCGTGAATCGTTTGATAGATGTGCGTCGACAGTCCTGCGAGCTTTGAGAACGTGAAGGGAAGGCGTATTGCTGGGTAATCATAACCTGCCTTGGCGTGGTGGAGCGAGATTTTGCTGTGATGGACTTCCAACAGCTCGTGATTTGGCATCACGCCATCATGATATGGGTAATGTTCAGTGGCTAGCATAGTAGGTGCAAGTCGTCGCCGCGATTTAGTCGTTATGATTCGGCTTCGGCGACTGAGTAAAATGCACAAACAAGCGCTTAACTCAGCAATCTCCTGAAAGCTGTTTACAGAGGAAAACATTCGTTCAGCTCAAACGCCTACTATTGGGGGCAAACAACGGGCACAACTTAAAACAGTAGCTGATGCAAAGGTGGTAGGATAAGTTTTTTTAAACTAGCAGTAATCAGTCAGACGCGAGAAAAGGCTTCTTGCGCGCATACAGGTCAGCATCGATCAGTAGCACTTGTTCTCAAGGAGAGAGGCTCCGAGGTAATGAGATTTGCTAATTTTTATCAGATTCCACGGTCTCGGACGGGACCTTCGACAATACGCGGCCTAGGCATTACGCACAGGCCTCTCGAAGGTACGCCTATTGAAAATCGAGATTGACTGTGATATTGTTGAAAGTACGTTTTTCTCGGATCGGAGATTTGCACCAGGTGACACAGCTCGCGATCGAGTTTAAACTGACTTAGGCAAAGCGGAGGGGCAAGGTTCAGAACTGCTCTTCTTCTTCCCAAAGCTTATACATCTCAATCTCTTTTAATAGTTGCTCGGCGTATTCATCAATCCAATTGAGCACGTTAGCGTCGCGTTCACGATTTGCATTTTCTTTTAGCTTCAGTAACTTCTGCCTCTTTTCTATTAAACGCTGAGCCATCGAACCCCACCCAAATTCGGTCGAGTAGTTGGTTGAGAAACTACGTCGAACCTGTTCGCTATCGCCGTATTTCTGCAGGAACGTCCACGCAAGGCTTCGTTCATGGTTTTTGTCCTCGAGATCCGGTGCGACAAATGTCGCAAAGTGCCAAGCTCGTTTTTCGACATTCTCGTCTATCCATTGCCAGATGTCTTCGCGGTTAACGTATTCAAGCGCACTAGGCCCTCCAGCCAGCAAGCCTTTTTCGCCTTTAAGCCATCGCGCCAAATCAAAAGCACGTTCATCTACAGGAGGTCCTAAATAGTTGACTATTCGTTTCCATAGAACGCGAGGGTTGCGTTTGATCGTGTTCAGCAGAATCCCATATAGGGGGGATTGGAATCTTCCCACCACAGTTGTTTTGTCACCAAAACAGTTCAGGATGCGGTCAGCAACTTGCACTTCCTCCTCAGGGTATTGACTAAGAAAGGCGTCTGCAACATTTGCCCAATCATCGTCTATGCCTTGGAATTGAAGTATATTTTCTGAACCCCCCCAGAAAGCTGGATGCATCAGCACATTCTCAACCAAGGCGTTGGGCATCTTGGCGCGCCCGTGCGCTCTAGCATAGCGGCTCTCGATCAAAACAAGAGCTACGGGGGCGCCATTTCCAGAAGGAGCTTGCAAAATGCTCTGAACAAGCCTAGTGAAAACCTGCTCCGTAAGCTCACTAACAATTGTGCCGTACCGGAACATCCCAAGACTGAGGATATCGATTTGCTGTCGTTCAGCCATTAGTGCAAGTCGTCGTGCAATGGTATCATTGATCCCGGAACGCCAGCAGAGTTCAGGTACTAACCGTCTCAAGATTTCGTCGTCACAGAGTTTCTCCATGGTCAGTTCCCATATCGATCTCTTTGTTTCGAAAAGCGCTAAGAAATAACCTCCTAGAAAATAAGCTGAAAATTCTTCTTGCTGTTCGATCGCTTTAGCGTAGACGTCAAGCAACTGCGGCAGAAGTGCCGTGCTCATGTCTTGTTTTCCGAGTTCGTGCCCAAACTGAAAACCTCTCTTTGCTTTGTCGGTTGCCAGCCACTTGAACTCTAAACTAAGCAAATTTGGATTCTCCAGTGCTTTTCTAGCTAACTCTGAAATATTCGAATCTACCCAAGTGGTGTTGTAGTGCTCGCCGTTTTGGAAAGTATCTTCTAACAAATCTAAGCCAACAAATCGTTTGAGCAAATCGGAAAAGCTAGATCCAGTCAGAAGAGCTTGAAAATCAGTCCATTCGTCGCGCATAGTTTGCGACATTCTCGGACCCACGTAGCGCAGTATTGACGTGACTGTTTTTAGAATCTTAGTCTTATCCATCCAAGGATGAGAAGCAAGATTCGACAGGGTCTTCAAGACCATTTCGCCTAGCGATTCAGTTAGGCTGCTTAGGGATTGAGCAGAGTTCAGGATGACTGTTGCGCTATCATGCCTCGTTTCACCTTCTTCGCGAATATCCGCTTCAAGGCGTTTCCAAAGGACGCGATAGTACTCAAATATCTCCCTGTTGGTCTCAGGAGACCACAATTGCGGAGTAGGTCCTGCGAATGGTGTATCGAGTATCACTAGGGCTGAACCCTGCCATTGAAGTGCTTGCTCGATCGCCTTAAGACCCAGTCTTCTGCAATCAGCCGAACTTGAGTCTAATGCTTCATTCAAGACAGGCAGTCTCTCGTTCGGAGAAGCTTCCGTTGGAGCTGCTGGGCCCGTCGCTGAGGAAAAAAGCCCCACAAAAATGCCGGTGGCGTTATTTGCATACGACTCGTTTTCTGCAACAGCGAGCCTGAGCAACAGTCTGGCTGCACGCGCGAAGTAATCTCGCCACCTCGCTATCATTTGAAGCGAATACAAAACTTCTCGCCGTCCTGTCCTGAATTCAAGAAGTTCCCGCTTGTTCCAAGCCCCTAAGGTGCGTTCCAAACAATCAACAGCCGAGCCTATATCCGCTTCAGATAATCTAAGAAAAAACCTGGCGCCTCGGGCTGTTTTCAGGAGAGATCCGTTCTTAAAAGGCCCGTCGCTTGACAACAGTCTATGTACTAAGTCTTTTCCTGCCTTGACAGACCCGACAAAGCGAAAATTTTCGGTAAAGCGGTCAAACATGCTTGGAAGGAGATCTTCAGGCATATCTCTGAGCACTTCGTCAAGAGTTGCCTCATGTCCGTAAGTCTGCCACCATTCTTTGACGAGATAAACCGCCAGCGGGAATGGAGTGACTCTAAGGTAATAATCTCCCTTGATTATTCCTCTTTCAGTTTGTTGTTTAACCACTTCACGAAATCTAGACCAGTTCACGTCAATTAGTTTCGAGACGAACTTTGCCTCTGATTCAACTCGCGACCTGTAGCCGACCTTGGTGAACAATGCTAGACCCATGAGGACTTGCTTCGTTGTTCTGAACGAGTATTGCGCAGGATCTGCATTTCCTCCCGCAATGATTTTGTTCAACAGATTAACGTCGTTGACGTCAGTAGTGTCTTGTGGGGGTTCCTTGTTATTTCTATAGTACTCAGCAAAAAGCGCAGCAAAACCTGGATATCCATCAGCGAATCTTGCGAATTTGTCGAGATCAATAAAAGGCAAGCTTGGAATCTCCTGTTCAAGAATCCGGGCTATCTGATCTCGCGAGAGGGGTTCTAGTTTAAATACGGGCTCTAAAGCATATCCGCTCAGTTCATTTGAAATCGTAATGAATGCCAAACCTGGATTCGCTTGACGGAGTTCATTAGAAAATTTTTTGTGTGCCTCCAAAGAGCACTCATCGATGACAACAATCGCTTCTGAATTTCGGTCTGTTCTCAGAAAGGGATACAGGGAGGAGCGCAAGAACTCTTCAGCTTTGACGTAGATAGTGATATTTCGCAAATCGTAATCTTTTAACGCTTCGTAAGCTAGTCGCGTTTTGCCGAGCCCACTTAATGCTTCAATACGCATTACACACGCGTCTAATCTCGATTCTCTCAACTTGTCTCTGATTGCTGATATTGCTTGAGTTCTTGAATCGTCAGCGACGAAGTTGATCGGCAAGCGAACGTCTCCGAAGTTGGTCCAATGTTCATAATCTACGCATTCGGGAAATCGATTGAATCGAGGAAATCTTTCTGCAAAGGACAGAATCTGGTTCGCTGTATAGAGTCGAACCCGAGGCTTACTGTATCCGCACCTCTCCAGCTCTTCAATGATCGCAGACCTTCGGCTTGTATATTTAGCGTCTTCGGCCTCTGCAAATAGAACCAGTACATAGGTGCCCCCATTATCCATGACTTTTTTAACCCCATCTTTCAACTCGTTGGGATCACCGGCTTTGTGAAGTTCTTGTTTACATCGGCTAGGCCCCAGGTCTCCCTTCTTGATTTGAAAACCGGAGTATCCGCGGGGAATAACGTCATCAGCGTCTGGGAATGCATCCTCGATCGTGGCATCGAGTCCTCCATCACCAACGTTTATGCGATCCGGAACGTTCAACAGGTTTCTAGATACGCTGACCCTAACGCTCTCAGCCCAAAGAAGCGAGCGAAAAAAATCCAAAGCCTGTTGCGGCGTAAACCTAGTGAGATCATTCACTGTCAAATTAAGTAACGTCATGCTAATACGCCCAGATATACTAGACTCTAGTCCGCGTCTGCGCAAAGTCGAGAGACGCCTAGCTATGCGCCCCCTAAGGATAAAGACCTTGTTAGTTACGGTTTTGAATATTTTGAAGACTGCTACATATCAGACGAGCCCAAGCCAAAGCCTGCGACCTCGGTTCTAGAAAATTTAGCCTGCGCTCGAGCTAAAAGAACAGCTTGCCCAGACCCTCGCTGCATTTGTCACGTCGATTCTAGCAGGGCCGCGTAGGCGCCTAAGCACGAAAGAAGCCGCAGAGCCACCTCTCCGCCAGATCATTGAAGTGTTGGAGCAAGTCATGTGCTCACACGACGCAGAAAAGCTTGCGATTTCGGTGCTGGAAATCTACAAGCACAGGTAGGCCAAGGCAGAGTCAAAAACAACGTGGACTGCCAAAGCATTTGTTCATTCTTTATTACAACGATCTACGATTGTCAGAAGCTTACTGAAGCTCTCTATTTGGTAATCTGCTTTTGTCTCGTGCATCTGCCCATATTTTGCCAGGCAGGTCTTCATACCTGCTAGTCGTCCGCCCTGCACATCTCGTTCAGGCCAATCACCAAGCATTAGACACTCTTCTGGCTTGATGTTCAGTTGATCGCAGATAAGCAAGAAAGGCTCTTTTGCTGGCTTTCGCTTTCCTGTATCATCGTATGTAACTACTGCATCAAAGTAGCCATCTAAACCCGCCTCATTTAACCGCATCCACGCCTTTAACCTGACGCCATCGCTTACAACGCCAAGCTTGTATCCCTGCCGCTTTAACTCTCGAAGGGTTTTTACGACTCCAGGATATGGCTTGAGGTGCAGGTACTTCTCCTTTAAATAAGCGTTAACAGCGGAAGCGAGAATTCGATAATCAACAGCTTTGTATTCTTGTTTGAGGTATTCCTCGAACGCATCATCCGATTCAATTCCGTGCTCGAGATAAAACGTGAAAAGCTTTTCAGGGAGGTCTGTGGGGGCATCGTGCAATCCGGCTTCGATCATCGCGTTGGCTGCAGCCGCAGAAGCCGCCCGTTTCATACTCATGAAGTCGATGAGCGTATTGTCGATGTCGAAAATGATTGCCTTAATCATAATAGAAAATGTTGGCTATTTTTTGCCAGTAACAAGCTCGTGATTTGTGCTGGCTCGCCAGTTCTTTTTGAGCGGCCAGAATGAGCGAAGTCACATGAGCAAATCAAAGCGTCAAGTTATAGGCTTGCTTAATCAGCGACAAAGCATAATCGGTCTCATCTTCCGAAGACAAGAAGAACCGAGTGTTGCCAGTGGCCCAATGACCTTTTGCTGAACAATCTTCCGTCACGGTTTTCGGATCTTTGAATCCCTCGCCCTGATCTATATCGATGTATACCTTGAGACCTTTTGCCTGCACAACAATCTCGCAGAAGTTTCTAGTGGTTTTGTAAGCGAGGTACTGCTTATTTATCGTCTCTTGAATGTTCCCTTCATCGCTCAAACTCATGATCGCTTCTCGCAGCTCTTCAAACAGCCTAATCACCTCTTGCGGCTTACCGCCCAGATGATGAGACAAGTCATATTGCTCCGAAGCTTCTGTTTTCTTTGACTCTTTCTTTGGTCGCGACGCGATCACGTTGGAAGGCGGCGTGTAGAGATTATCAAAGTAGAGGAGATCGTTCTTGTAGTACCGATAGGTCTTCAACTCGATGTTTAGCCCCATATCCTGAACGGCATATGGATCGTATTTGCTGAACGACTCAGCGAGGAGAATCAACCGCGGAGCTTGCCAATTTATCACCACATCGCTTCCTAACGCCCCCTGCGCAGCCACTTGGAAGTCACCTCTATGATCGTTAAGCCAGTTCAAATAGTATAATCCTTGGCTGATGATACTCTGACTTCCTGTTTTCTTGAATTCAATGATTACGGGGTATCCGTTTTCGTCTAATCCCAACGTATCGATTCTACCGGCATGCTTCGCGCCCGTATTAAACTCACTTGCAATAAAACGGATGTTAAATAGCGTTTCTAAGTTCGTCTCGCACAGTTTTTGGAAATCCTTCTCCTTAGAGAATTCTTTCGTGTGGATTTGAGACGCTTTCCTTTCGTTATCTAGACTAAAAAGAGGCATGAGAATCACTTTTTGGAAGCCACTGCGTTTTTCTCCTTGAGTGCGTCGCCCATATTTCAGGCACGTGCTTAACCTTCATATCTCAAAACTGATTCCCCTTTCTGGAAAAATGACATTATCGTGCAAGTTTTTGAAGACTTCCGGGTGCTGCGTGTGCACCGGAATCAGTGCATCCGGCTGCACAGTTTGAACCACGTCTCGTATCTCGTCGTAGTTCAAATGCCCCGAAGCGTGGATGTGTGTGTACGGATATAGGCCGAAATGTGCCAACCAGTTTTCCACCTTCTTCAAATCTAATTCCATCTCCAGATCGAACGGTTCACACACGCTCCGAATGTAACTGCTCCCTACTTCGGGCTTGACGTCGATCAGCTCTTTCAGCTCGAAGAAGTCACAGCGAAAGATGTATTGATCCTGATTCTCGCTGATATCTCTGGCTGTCACGGCGTTGGCGTGATCGAGGAACTCACGCTCCCAATAGTCATAATCCTGCAGCTGAATCTTCTCTGAGAACCGGTCATCCCCGTAAACCCCCCACGTTTTTCGAGGGATGTACACGCGGATGTGATCGTAATCAATTCTCGGTGTCTCAAGGCCCGAATCCCTGAATAGTTCGAGCAGGTACGCCTGTTTCAGGTTGATGACCAGCGCCCTGTCGGTTTCTTGAGCGACCTGAAAGAAGCTCTGCATCCGGTCGGTGTCTCGCACAGGGAAATTCACAACAACGAGACCATTAGTCTTTTCTACGCGCTCTTTGGCAACTTCCTTGACATGCTCTTCGCTGTCTACTTGCGTCGAATTGACGCGTGTGCCCTCACAGATCATAGCTACCGGCTCCACTTCTGCGGCCCGTTCGACGAATCGTCTCGTCTCGTCTCCCTTGTAGCCGTGGAACCGAAAGTCGCCGGTGTATACGACAGGCCCAGCACTCGTGTGCAAGATGTAGGCAGTGGCGCCTTCGAGCGAGTGACTAACAGGCAGGGCCTCTACATCGAGCCCTCCGACCGTGAACTGGTTCTCGACGATGTTGTACGGTCGCGGCTTCTTGGTCTTCTCGCCGTATAGCTTCGACTCCTCGCCTTTCTTGTTCACGTAGGTTTTGAACGACTCTTTTAGCGAGATTAGCTCGCACGTGCCTGACGAACCCGTCTCATCGAGAGCCTGCATGATATCTTTGGCACCCTGCGTGCAATACAGCGGGATATCATCCCTGAGATAGTGAACGTACGCGTTGTGATCCATATGTGCGTGGCTGAGAAGAAGGCCATCAACGCTACGCGTTTCTTCAGTGGGGAGTCTGCAATGGTCGAGGTAATCGCAGCGATATATCCCTTCTAGGTTAGGAAGTAAGCCGAACTCAAGGAGATCGAGGATACCGTTGCACTTGCGGGGCTGCATAAACTCATCGAAATACTGGTTGGCAAGGCTGAAGCTCATGCCGAAGTCGAGAAAAAGGCGCGTGTCTTGGTCTTCAAGCAGTATCTTGTTGCCACCGATTTCGTTGACTCCTCCGTAGAACGTGAAGGAGGTCATAATAATGTTAGCTGTTCAGAAGATGGTTAAAAGCATTTGGTTTCGTGTCGCTGCGGTGAAACGAAGCTTTATAGAAAGCGTCGCTTGCTAACCATTCTCTCAAACTTTTACCTTCAGGTGCCTCTGCCTACTAGCTTATAGCCCAATAATCGGGGTAATTTCTTTTTTCACCCAGCAGACGCGTAAATGCTGCTCCCCTCTCCAAAATAAGAGTCGTACACGTGTTGATAAATTGCTTGACAGGCAGCCTCGTACTCTGTCACATATCGCTGTGGCAAATGGTCTATACACTCTCCGATAGACAATTTGACTGCCGCCCGAGATTGTTGCCTTTTCCGCCAGTCGATCACCAGTTTATCTTTCAGCCGTTGCAAGAGCGCTTGCGTTACTTTTTTGATTCGTTGCGATTCTTCTTGCGTCAAATTGCTCTCTGATCGCGTCAACAAATCAAAAATCGCTAACTCCTCATCGGTGAGTCCCTCCGCTACAGCCCGTGCGTCTTCCTTCTCAAGGTCTTCTGTAAGGGCAAGGAGCTGGTTTATGAGTGTTTCAATATCGACCGCTTTGTTGTATTCTTCAATCATCCGTTCCAGCTGCTCCTGGTAGTTAATACGGCTCTTGTTCAGCTCCACCATCTTTTCTATCTTAGATTCAAGAATGTGTCTCAGCTGCTCAGCGCCAGCTCGCTTATGTGATCCCGATCCGAGGCGTGCTTTTAGCGATTCAATGTTGAGTGTGCTCAGGTCGATCGGTTGAATCCACTGTTTAAGCTCAACACCAGTCACATCTATAGCCCCTTCCAAGAGACCACGAACGGTCTGCAAGATGCCTGAGATATCGACGCGCGGGTCTAAAGATCGAATCTTTTCTGCGATGATGACGAACAAAGCACGGGCTTTCGCAAACTCGTGTGCCTGTGGATCAGGCAAGATAGCTTTGTACAGTCTGTTGACATTGCCAGCGAGCGACAGGTAGCGTCGTTTTATGTCGTCATTCACTAAGATAGCATTAACAGCATCGTCCAAAAGTCGCAGCAGTTCGAAATCTTTTGCGCCTTCTAGCCGATTGAGATCTACCCCCTCCTGTGCACAGAGAACTGACACTTCGGAGATGACTCCTTGCAGCTGTTTAACAAGAGCTGCTTTGTTCTGCACCGGCATCCCGCCGCCGCCGACCCCAAACCCATAGATCGCAAGGGCCTTTTCGAGATCTCTGAATACCCCGATATAATCCACGATCAATCCGTTGACTTTATCTGCAAATACGCGATTCGCTCGTGCAATCGCCTGCATGAGCGTATGATTTCGCATGGGCTTATCAAGGTAAATGGTCGAGCACGGCGGCGCGTCAAATCCAGTCATCCACATCGCGCAAACGAAGACAACGCGGAAAGGATCGTCAGGGCTTTTGAACTTCGTTTCAAGGTCTTCTGTCAGCATACGTCTTCGATGCAGTGCAATTTCAAGACCAGCTTTTCTGAACTCTTGCACTTCGTTTTGGGCCTGCGAAACGACGACAGCCATGTCAGTTTCTTCTACAAATCGTATTTTTTCCGCAAGCTCCTCGCGTTCAAGCTCATTCTTCGGATCGATCAAATTGAATTCTTGGCGCAGTTCTTCGAGATGCCTCTTCCAGTGCTTTTGAACCTTGTCGTACATTCGAACGGCTGTGACCTTATCGATGGATAAGACCATTGCCTTCCCTCTGTAACCACGACCGAGGAAATGAGTCACTATGTCATCAGCAATCTTGTCAAGCCGATCGTCGTCCGTGATAATGTTGTATTGTCGTTTGAACTCGCGTGCGAGTTTCCGCTCTTCTTGTTCATTCAGCTCAGCGTCGTCAATAATCTGCCACATCCGTTCGTTCACGTCGCCCACAGTAAGCTGCACAGAAGGGGTCCGGTTTTCGTAATATAGCGGCACCGTAGCGTTATCGTCGATTGACTGTTTAAAGTTGTAAATGCTCACATAATCCCCGAATACGTCCCGGGTTCTCTCTTCTCCAACCATAAGCGGCGTGCCGGTGAACCCGATGAACGCTGCTTGAGGTAGTGCATCACGCATGTTTTGGGCGAAGACGTCGTACTGCGTTCGGTGTGCTTCGTCCGTTATGACAATGATATCTGAGCGATCTGAAAGCTTTGGATACCGCTGACCGCTTTCTGTATGGAACTTCTGAATGAGTGAAAAAACGTAGCGATGATCTTCTCGCAGCAACTGCTTTAGTTCTGCTCCGCTTTCTGCTTGGATGTGCTCCTCTGTAACTGCCCCGCAGTTCACGAACGTCCGATAGATCTGGTCGTCGAGTTCATGCCGATCGGTGACAATAACGAAGGTCCAGTTACCCGGGATCGTTCGCAAGACTTTCTGGGCAAAAAAGACCATTGAATAGCTTTTACCGCTGCCCTGGGTATGCCAGAAAACACCAAGCCTGCCTTGATTATCGCGAATACCGCGTACCTTTTCAATTGCTTTTTTCACGCCGAGGAACTGGTGGTTCTTGGCTACTAGTTTGGAGGTACCTGTGCCGCCCTCATTGTATAGCAAAAAGTTTTCAGTGAGATCCAAGAGCTTTTCAGGGTCGCAAGTCCCGCGGATTATAGTCTCTAAGCTGACAATCCCTTCTTCGCCTTCGTTGTTAATCTTCTTCCATTCGGAAAAGTGTTCCCACCCCGACGTTAGGCTCCCGATACGGCTTTCGCTGCCGTTTGAGAGTATTATGAACGCATTGTACCAAAAAATCTGAGGAATAGTATCTTTGTAGTCAGTCAGGTTCTGCAAGTACGCATTCTCAAGCCGCTTATGTGAGGCTTTTAGTTCAAAAAATATGAGTGGGATACCGTTGACAAATCCAACAAGATCTGCCCTTCGATTATACATGTCCCCAGATACCCGGAATTGCGAGGCGACGAAGAAATTGTTCTTTGAAGCATGGTCCCAGTCGATTAAGCGCACCGTTTCTAGCACTTCTTCTCTGCCGTCTGACGAGCGGATCTTAACCTTCACGCCGTGCTTGAACAGCTCATAGATCTCACGATTTGCTTTGACTGGGCTCATCGTGGTGCGGTCCCTCATTAGTTCTTCGACCGCCAAATCAATGGCCTCATGCTGACCCGGATTTAGCTGCCTCAACGCAGCGTGAAGTCTTTCTGTTAGTACTACATCAGCAGGCGTCTCTCTGCCTAACGTGCCATGTTGCCCAAATTTCTCTTGGTAGCAATTGGCTGTCTCCCACCCCAGCTGGCCTAGGAGTTCTATGGCATTTCTTTCCAAGATATTCTCTGAAAATTTTTGAGTCGCCGTGTTCATTGCTCCAAAAGTCGATCAGTGACCATATGTGCGATATCTACCTCGCCAGAGATCAGCCTCGGTAGCAGCAGGTCGCGGCTACGGCGTAGGGATTCATTTTTCTTCGCCAAATGGATTATCAAAGCCAGAATTGGCTCAGTCAAATCGTCGAGACGTTTCACAATATCGGCTGGCGGGATAATGATCGGCAGGCCCTTTACACCCTTCTGATTGATGCCTGGCTGTGCCGCGTTTGCATTTGTAGCGCGTATCGCCGAAACCGTAGCCGGTTCTTGCATCCACAGGTAAAGGATATTCTGCGTTAGCCGTGTTCCCGTAGCGCGAAGAAGAAAAACGTGTTCATTCACGCAGAACTCGGCGTGAGGAAAATCGTCACGGAAATATGTTGACCTACCGATGTATGCGCCGTCTTTGTAGAGCCCAATGTCTCTATCTCTCACTATTCCACTTCTCATTCCAGTGAAAAAATCTCGGGGAACATATTTTTCGCTTTGGTAGTTATGCCCCCCCATCCCAAAGACGTTCTCTGCTCCGACACTGGGAATTCCGGATGTCACGTCTTGCGCGCCACCTTTGGGCCGTTTCCCACTTTCTAGCGCTGTTAGGTGCTCGCCAAGAGTGCTCACCTCCCACCCTGTCGGAATCCGCCCTAGCGCCGAATCAACAAAGCTAGCGTGCTGGTGGCCGGGGAAGCGGAACTTTACGAACCACTCGCGGTAGAGGTTGTGCGCCATTTCCTCCAGAATCTCAATCCGCTGGAGGTTGTTCTCGATAAGGTCATCGTAGGCCGAGAGGATTGAAGCAATCTTTCTTTCGATCGTGATTGGTGGGGTGCGCACTTCAATATTCTCAAATGATGACTTACTTACATTTTCTCTGCCTGAAGTAGTACCAGAATCGAGTCGTTTTACATAGGGCAGGGCATTGCGCAGTAAGTAATACACATAGAAAGGGTCGTGAGAAAACGGATCTACTACTACGCTGTTGATTGCCTGATTCGTCACTGAGGGTAACGACGTAAGTCCTATCTTCTTCCCTATGGAACCAATGCACACAACACAAGTTGATCTTGGAGGTATCAGTCGGCCAGGCACCGTTGCAAGTCCAATGTCGGTAATCTCGGTTTCTGTAGCAGTGATACTCCTTATGTTCTCACTCAAATCAGTAGGTTTGACAAACGGATAGCCTTTGCCATAATTGTGCCTATCCTTGGTTGGTGGCGTCTGGCCAGTAATGACTGTGCCTAGTTCTTTCACTTTTAATGACCGCCAGCATTTACCAATCATTCACCCTCCAGTAGCTTTGAGACATTCTCCGAGATCAGCTCTTCCAGTTCCCGGGCCTCGACGTTGAGGGCTTCCAGTTCCTCGTTCATTTCCTCCAGGCGCTCCCTAAAGTCAAAGTCTTCCTCTTCGCGAGCGGCCACGCCGACATAGCGGCCGGGGTTTAGGCTCCAGCCTTGGTCTTTGATAT
>Ga0255363_100086_pt1 | contig 27792 bp, 30 predicted proteins | sample GFST100metaG_FD_186007 | JGI IMG/M metagenome (GOLD analysis project Ga0255363, IMG submission 186007) | Peat soil microbial communities from Stordalen Mire, Sweden - G.F.S.T100 | ecosystem: Environmental > Terrestrial > Soil > Wetlands > Peat | place: Sweden: Norrbotten County, Stordalen Mire... | reverse complement strand
GATTTGGTACAGCGGACCTGCCACCCCATTAGGAAGAAGGGTTACAAAACTCGTCAGATCAGGCGTAAAAGATGCACTGAAAGCTCATTATGGAAGCGATGACGTTAGCAAGTGGCAGCTTTGATGCCGTAACATCCCATTGCGTGGAAGTATAGTAACGCTCGTTATCGTTGCTATCAGCACGTTCGCTTATCTCTCCAGTTCGAGGCTAGTCTTTATCTTCGCATAATACTTGTTCAGCATCACTTATCATGCCGGTGCGGGGTTAGGTCGCCGTAGTCGTGTCCACGCACATGGTGATGTTCTTCGCCTGATGCATTGAGCGGATCCACGTGTACCACGGCGTTCGAGAGATAAGTAAGGTGGTGTAGGAGCTGATGACGCACCTCTTTCGCAATGACGTGCCCTGCTTCAACTGATAACTCGGGATCCACGGCAACATTTACCTCAGCGTGGAGGCGGTGACCAATCCACCGGACGCGCACCTCAGTAACGTCCTTCACGCCTTCGGTGTGCACGGCGGCATCCCGAATCTCGTCGGGAATGGCGGGGTCGATGCCGTCGATAGCCCGGGTAAACACCTCCTTGCCTGAACTCCACACAATACGCAGGATGGCCACCGTTATGGCAAGTCCGACCAGCGGATCGGCAAGCGGGAAGCCGAGGTATACGCCCACGGCTCCGAAAAACACGGCCAGGCTTGTCAGCCCATCGATGCGGGCGTGATGGCCATCGGCGATAAGCGCAGCGCTCCCGATCTCATTGCCAACGTTGATGCGAAAAACCGCGACGATCTCGTTGCCCGCAAACCCGATCAGTGACGCTGCTACCACCGCCCACAGAAACTGCACCGCCTGCGGGTGGAAGAGGCGGTTAATTGATTCGTAGCCTGCCAAAACAGCGCTAAAAAGAATGGTGAGCACAATGGCGATGCCCGCCAGATCCTCCACGCGTCCGTAGCCATAGGTGAAACGCTTCGTCGGCTTCCACGTGCTCATGCGAAAGGCGAGCCAGAGCGGGATGGCCGTCAAGGCGTCACCCACGTTATGGATGGTGTCGGCCAGCAGCGCAACGCTTCCCGAGTAGTAAACGATAACAGCTTGCAGGATGGCGGTCGCGATGAGGCCTATCAATGACCACTTGAGTGCCCAGATCCCTCGTTTCGAGGTAAGGATAGACGGGTCGATCACACCGTGCGTGTGGCCGTGTGAATGCTCGTGTGAAGGCGGATGGGAATGCGTATCAGCGCTCAGATGCGGGTGCGTAAGATCCAGCTTTGGCACAGCAATCTACCAGCTGTATACCCTCTCTAACTATTGGTCGCAAGCCTACGGGACTTTAAAGCCTCCGCAGAGCTTCTTGGCCTCACAACGTCTCTTCGTCCTTCGTATTAACGTAATGGAAGAATACGTCCGGGCATATGTCGTATATCTTCTTTCCGGCGTATTCAGCCATGTTCCCGGATGCGAAAAGGATCACGTCAACGCCTGTCGACGCATAGGAGATCGCCTTGTTAATTACATCAACTCCAAAATCAAGTAAAATTGCGTGATGCTTCGCTAGCAGCTTGGCATTTGTTCCCATCGCGCCGATTTTTGTTCCCCTGTTGCTTTCGATCAACTTTTTTGCACGCACTGCGACACGCTCATCGTACCGTTCGTCATCATGCACTTTGAAGATTGTAATGTCCCCTTTCTTTGGAACGCCGTCATCGTCCAACCCGACGACTGCCATGCCGTCTTTGTGTGCGAGGATTTCACCATCGGTAGCCCCCTCTAGTGCAACGACCCACGAATCACGTGAATGCTTAAGCGCAACGCGCTCTCCTTTATATAACCCCTTTGAATTCGCAAGAAATTTTATGGAGGGCGCTTCGACTTTGAGGACGAGGTCCATTATGTCAAATGGCGCCTCTCCTCGTGTGCAGACGAAGTTCCTCGCCTGTAGTTCGTTATATACCGACACAAATGACGGTAGTTCGAGACTTGATCGGCCAACGAGTTCCACGTCCGAAAATACGTGTTCTGGAGTTCCGCCCCCTTCTATCTTTCCCTTCTTCATAATGACGCATTCATCCGCCCATGAGGCAGCAAACTCAACGTTGTGTGTGGCAACGATGATGGTTCGTCCCTTGGAGTAGAGCTCGTCGAGGAGGTCGTTAAACTCAAGGCATCCCAGCGGGTCCAGTCCCGAATGTGGCTCATCAAGGGCTATAATTTCAGCATCCATAACCAAGATGCCTGCCAAGGCAACCCGCCGCTTCTCCCCGCCGCTGAGCGCATCCGGTTGTCTGTCTCGGAGGTGTGCGATGTTGAGCATGTCAAGAACCTCCTCCACTCGTTCCTCCACGCGCGTCTCCTCCATGCCAAGATTTCTGGGCCCAAAAGCTACGTCCTGGTACACCGTCGGCGCAAACAACTGATCGTCGGCGTTCTGGAAAATCATTCCCACGTTGGTCCGGACCCAGTCCATATTTTCAGCGTCGACCGGTTTGCCGAGAACCGTCACCTCGCCGCTCGTAGGCCTGTGAAGACCGTTTAGGTGCAAGAGCAAGGTCGTCTTGCCGCTTCCGTTCTCTCCTAAGAGGGCCACCTTTGTGTGCTCTTCAATTTTGAGATTGATCCCGTCCAAGGCAACGGCACCGTTGGGGTACCTGAACACGACGTCCTTAAACTCTATGGCCGACTCCGTCACATCACCACCCCCACCATCACAATGCTTGCAATAACGGCGAGAGCGAATACCGCGGCCAGATAGTCTTTCCTAGCGAAACGGTTAAACGTACGGCATATATCGACGTTCTGCGAATACCCCCGCGCCATCATGCTCTTCTCGACTCTAAATGCCCTATCGTAGGATCGAATGACCAACATCCCTGCGATGATACCCATGTTGTGGAGTTTTTTTACCCAGCTTAACTTCGCGGAGAATCCCAGTCTCGCCTGTTGAGCGTGAAACATCGTCGTGAACTCTTCCGAAAGCACCGAGACATAGCGAAACATAAGCGACATCAGGTTCCTTATCTCAATCGGAACCTTGAACCACCTGAGCGCTTCGATCAATTCTAACTCCGACTTGGACTCCACGAGGAGGAGTAGAATAGACACGGAAGCAAGAACTCTATTTGCATACAGCCACCCTGAGGCGATGCTTTGCGCATATATTGGCCATATCACCGTAAGAACCACTGTGGATCCGTAAGCACTGCTGTAAGCCTGGACAATGAAGATGAACATAGCGATAAGAAGGGGATACACCAACAGTTTCAGGTAAGATTTGCGTGAAGGTGCCGTGTACATCGTGATGAAAAACACCGCAACGAAAACGGCACCAGCCACGTACCACCGCGTTACTGCGGAAAGTGCAAGTATGACAACAAAAGCGGCCGGGAGCAGGATCCTGGCATCAATGTTCCTGAAAACGCTGGTGCCGGCTTGAGCCCCACCTATATCGCCTATGATGTCTGCCGGGTTCCATTCAGCAGCACGTTTCTTTAGATCCATCGTGCCCCTCGCCTATGTCGTCTGTCCCTCGCACATATGTAGTCTATGATTTTTGCATGGTTCTATTCAGGAACACGTTTCCTAACAGTAAGCTGCATTTTTGCAAAGGAGGAAAATGCGGTGTTTAGCCGCATCTGACGGTGAGCTAACGGGTGACTTCCCGCCTTTTACGCACCTGCCAAAGCCTCACATGCCGGCCCACGATAAGGAACACAAAAAACCCTATAGTCGTGAGAAGCCCCGATAATGGATCCCCATTTATTATTTCAACCATCAGTTATGCCTCGTAACTTCAGTTGTGCCTTCTCCTTGCACGGTACTTGTTTCGTCGAAAGCCATTACCCAAATGTAACCTGTGAAGAACCCACCTATTACCCCTATTAGCCCAAATCCAACGTATTCGCCGTTCTGACTAAGCTCATAGAGCGAAGGGTGGGGCGTTCCACCCCCGGCAGCCTGCGCTAAGTCCGCAACCTTGTCATCGGCGCCCCCTAGATTGGTGCCGCTAATCGCGTAGCCTATATAGAAGAAGGCGATGACGATCCCTCCCATTATTGCCAACGCTATCAATGCATTTTTGTCAAATTTGTCCATCGTACTACCTCCTACGGCCTGACAGTCAACATGGTCGTCGGTATCAACCGGCGAACTTCATCATTTCAGGCCGCACCACCCTCACCACCAGTTGCCTTAGTCATCTTGATCGTTGGCGGGGTCCAGCCGGCCCACTTCATCATTTCAGGCCGCACGTCGGCTATGTAACGTATAACAAGCCCGGTAAACACGAACTCCATAATCGCGAGGGGGAGCTGTGTAGGCATATATCCCAGCATGAAGATGACGAAATACTGCAATATCGCTTCGGGATGAATCGATACGGCGAGCTGAAATGCCGCTGTCAAATAGGTGAACGCATCACCGACGAATCCCGCCGTTCCAGCAGCTATAAAAATGCTAAAGCCGCCCCTGCGCATAGCGAGCCACGTCCCATATCCGGTAAACGCCCCCACAATTCCCATCGAGAAGTCGTTCGCACCGATTGTTGTTAGCCCTCCGTGTCCGACGAACGTTTGGAAGAAGAGAGCTACGGCAGAAATGACGGCCACGGGAAATGGTCCTAGGATGATAGCAGCCATAGGTGTCCCACACGGATGGGAGCTTGACCCAGTGACCGGTACGGGAATGTGCCAAACCGAGATAACCAGCACCGCTGCACCCATTAGTGCTAACATAGGTAGATACCCGGGGTTGGCTGCCGACTTCCGTCGAATTTGAATAAGTCCAACGGCAATAAATGCTAGAGCGACAATCCACCAAAGGATTACCCACGCCGGCGACAATATACCATCGCTAATGTGCAACTAAATCACCTTTTCTTGATAGAAGTTAAATTTACTTGATTTAACATTTTTGAATGACAGTCTTGTTACTTATATGTTGCGAACGTTGCACATTGAAAGCAACATCATCAGTTTTTAGCAGCTAGAATCTCGCCCTTCTTTCTAGATTTACCACTGTGCCAGGAAAAGGTTGCATGTTCTGTCAGTCGCAAGCATGCTCGGTCAGCTGGCTGTTTCGCTTGGCTGTCGCATAAACGGCGTGTAGCGTGTTGGCCGCCATTGTGATGTATCTCCAGACGTGTGAAATCGACGCTGCAATTTAGTCGTTATGATTAGCCTCCCGCGACTAAGCGCGCTGAGCACGCAAAGTGGGCAAGATAACCGTAGGCAACAGTTGTGCAGAAGCGCACAGCAAAGCTGTGCCAAAGATCGGATGATGGGGGGCGCGTACGGTACTAAAACACGAAGCCCTCTGCAATGCACGTGCTTAAATATGATTATATGAGTAGTAATTCATATATGAGTGAGATCTGTGACGTTTTCTGCATAAACAAGGAAGCTGTTGACGACGTGCGGTCTAAGATGCTTGACCGCCAGCTTGTTGCAGATGCCGCCGAAATCTTCAAAGTGCTCGGCGATCCGACGAGAATGCGCCTTCTCTACGCGCTTACGCAACGCGAGTTGTGCGTGTGCGACCTCTCAGCAGTGCTGGCTATGACGCAATCCGCGATTTCTCACCAGCTGCGCGTACTGAGAAGCGCACGTTTGGTCCGATATCGTAAGGTAGGCACGATTGTTTACTATTCACTTGCCGACGCCCACGTGGTGCAGCTGATTGACGGCGGAGTCGACCATGCCCGAGAATCACAGCCACGGTGAAGAGAGCTGCTCTGCCTGCGCGACGGACATTTTTGAGGAAAAAGGGCCGTTGTGGAAGCAGAAAGAAGTCGTCGTGATCATAGTAGCGGCAGCCATCTTTGTCATCGGCATCTATGTCGATTTCGGACTCCAACAGCATCTCCTCGCCCAGATCGCATTTCTCGCGGCGACGCTTACCGCTGGATACTCTATTATCAAAAAGGGATTTTTGGGGGTTATTCGAAAGCATCGCCTCGACATGAACCTGCTGATAACGATCGCTGCCGCAGGAGCGTTCGCCATCGGCCACGGCGAGGAGGGGGCGGCGGTGATGCTATTGTTCCTTGTCGCCGAGTTGCTCGAAGACTACGCCGGCGATAGGGCGCGACAAGAAGTCGGGTCACTGCTCAGACTAGCGCCAGAAACAGCGGTCGTTTTGCGCGCGGGGGAGGAGGTCATCGTTCACGCTCACGAAGTCAAAGTGGGAGAAGAAGTCGCTGTGCGGCCGGGTGAGAAAATACCGTTAGACGGTGTCGTCATTAGCGGCAGCTCATCCGTAAATCAGGCCGCCCTCACCGGGGAAAGCGTGCCCGTTGTCAAGTCGGTCGGTGACACGGCGCTAGCCGGTACAGTCAGCGAGGACGGATATCTCGAACTACGCGTCACGAAGAAGTCCGATGAAACGATCCTTTCGCGCATCGTGCAGTTGGTTGATGAGGCTCAGCGGAAGAAGACGCCTACTGAGGCGTTTGTGGACAGGTTCTCGTACTATTACACCCCCGCCGTCATCACACTCGCAGCTCTGGTAGTCGTCATTCCCGTCCTCATCTTTGGTCTACCGTTTGACGAATGGTTTTACAAAGGGCTTGTGCTGCTCGTCATCTCGTGTCCGTGTGCCATGGCGATCTCTACGCCGGTTTCTATGGTGTCGGGACTCACCGCAGCGGCCAAGCGCGGAATCCTCATTAAGGGCGGGAATGTGATCGAGGAGCTAAAGGACGTCAAAGTGGTCATCTTTGACAAGACGGGGACGCTCACCGAAGGACGACTGGCCGTGACAGACGTGATCAATCTGAATGGCGCGACGGAACGCGAAGTAGTGCAGATAGCAGCATCTTTGGAGGCTAAATCGACCCATCCCGTGGCGCAAGCGATCGCGAAGAGGGCAAACGACGACCACGTGGAATTGGTGCCAATCAGTGATTTCAAATCGATTGCCGGAAAAGGCGTCACGGGGAGATTTGACGGCGCGGACTTCTACATTGGTAACCGCAGCTTCCTCAACGGCGTCAACTCGCGCCTGCCTCACGACGTGATCGACCAACTCGAGACTGAGGGAAAGACGCTCACGTTGGTCGGCACCGATACCCACGTCATCGGCGTCATCGGCCTCAAGGACCAAACTAGGGACGCATCAGCAGGGACGCTGCGAGCGCTGAGCGAGCGTGGCATAAAAACCGTCATGCTGACAGGTGACAACGAGCGCGCAGCGGCGGCGACTGCTAATGAACTTCCGCTGAGCGAGTGTTACGCCGAGCTGCTGCCTGAAGATAAGGTGCGACACGTTGAGAAGCTGGCAACGGCCTACAAACATGTCGCAATGGTCGGAGACGGGGTCAACGATGCCCCCGCCATGGCACGCGCACAAGTGGGTATCGCAATGGGCAGCGCCGGCTCCGACGTCGCCATTGAAACTGCCGATATCGCACTGATGCACGATGATCTCTGGAAAGTGACGTATCTCATCGATCTTAGCAAGAAAACAATGTCGGTGGTCAGAGAGAACGTGACCGCAGCGATCCTCATCAAGGCGTCGTTTGCGGTGCTCGCCTTTCCAGGAATCATCACCCTCTGGCTTGCCATCGGAGTCGGTGACATGGGGCTAAGCCTCGCAGTTATCCTTAACGCGTTGCGGATCGGCAGCAAGCGGTAATGGGCATGTGGTGTTTATCGCCTGTTGAAGAAGACGTTTCCGGTGTATTTTGGCGAGCGCGGGGATATCTGCACAGATAAGCCTTCCCGTTGCGCGTGTTTAAGCGCTTGTGTTGGCCGGGGCATTTGTGAGGCAAATTTATTAACCGGAATCCTGCATGAATGGATGATGCGCGGCCTCCTCGTTGCTGGAACGCAAAGCGGGATCGGAAAGACCACAATTACGCTCGCCATCCTGAGAGCGCTTAAGGACTCAGGATACACCGTGCAGTCATACAAAGTCGGCCCAGATTTTATCGATCCAAGTCACCTCGAAAAGGTGACCAACGCGCCGTGCTACAATCTAGATTCGTTCATGATGGGTGAGGAAGGCGTCAAGAGAGAGTTTGCAAAGTGCAACGCGGACTATGCAGTCATAGAAGGGGCGATGGGCATGTACGACGGGATATCGAGCGACGCAAAGATTGCAGATATTCTAAGGGTCCCTGTTCTTCTTGTGATTGACGCGAGCGCTTCTTCTGAAAGCGTTGCGGCACAGGCCTTGGGGTTCATCAGGTATTCGTCTTATACCCCTTACCGGCTGGCGGTCGCCGGGATCATAGCAAACCGCGTCCGCAGTCAAAAGCACGCTGAAAGCATTCGCCGGGCGTTAGCTGCAATAAATGTCCCGCTGATGGGGGTCGTTGCTGCGGACGCTGAAGGAATTCCGTCTCGGCACCTCGGATTGTACATGGGGTCCGAAACGTCGTTGCCCGGCGCTACCCTAAAGGCAATCTACGACTCACTCGATATCGAGTCCATCAAACGGTTAACCACGCAGATCGCGGTCGATAAGCCGGAGGAGCTGCGCCACACAACCGATACGCTGATCGGGATCGCATATGACGCCGCATTTTGTTTCTACTATCGCTCAAACATTGAAGCGATTCAAAAGCGCGCGCAAGTGGTCTATTTTTCTCCCATGCGCGACGAGCTGCCGGACGTAGATGGGTTGTACTTCGGCGGCGGTTATCCCGAACTTTATGCTGCGCAGTTGAGCGCAAATAACCACCTTCTCAAAGATGTCAAAACAAACGCAGACGACGGCATGCCCGTATACGGCGAGTGCGGGGGGCTTATGTATCTGTCGCGCACACTCTCTACGGTTGATGGTAAGAGCGTCTCACTGGGAAACGTGCTCCCTCTGGACGTCCAAATGACGAGGAAAAGGCAAGCATTGGGACACGTCGAAGTACAGGCCATTGCCGATTGTGCGATCGCACGCAGCAGCGACATCCTTCGCGGCCACGAATACCACTACTCGACTGCATCCGTTGATAACGACGCGCGATTCGCTTATCGCGTGACGACAGGTAAAGGAATCGACGGGCGTGACGGCATCACGGAGGGCAACGTTGTGGCGTCATATCTGCACGCGCACGTTTACTCGATGCCGCACGGGTTTGACGTGTTTGTCGCCAACGCCAACACTTTTGCCCGGTCGTAGAAGCAGTTAATGCGGCAAATTTCCGTTTAACGAGCTGCGTGCCAGCATTCGTTGTCTATTGGCCAGACGTCAGCCGCTAAATCCTCAACATATTTATCCGAGTGCGCCTGTTACACTACAACGCAGAGGAGCTCAGATTGATGCTAAGTGGTGGACCGACGAAAGCTGAAATTATCGCAATTGCCTTGGACAAACTGCAAATTGAGGATGGTGAGACCTTTGCCGATATAGGGTGCGGCACGGGAAACGTATCGAAAGCTGCCACGAGGTTCACCGACAAGATTATCGCGGTAGACAAGCGATCACAAGCAATAGAGGTCGCAAAGAAAAACCTGGCTGACGCTTCCGTATCGACGGTAACCCTTTTGTGGGGCGAAGCTCCCGATGTGCTTCATCCGTATCGGGATACCATCGACAAAGCGTTCATCGGAGGCACCACAGATTTCAAGCGCGTGATCGATTTCCTCATACCGCACTGTACGCGTCTTGTTCTTAATGCGGTTCGTCTTGAACTGGCTGCTGAAGCAGTTTGGTATCTAAAAGATGCTGGGATTTACGACGAAGCGCTGCTGATCAACATAGCGCGGGCTCGTGAGCTTGAGGATCTGACGATGTTCAGTCCGTATAACCCTGTCTTTATGGTGGTGGGCTCATGTTAATTGGTGTGGGTTTGGGACCCGGAGATCCAAACTTGTTGACGCTAGAGGCTGTAAATGTACTGAAATCAGCGACGAAGGTATTCGTGCCAGGACACATGTCGTATGAACTGGCCAAACCGTATTCGGATCCCGAGATTCTGAGGTTTCCGATGACCCACGATAGGGAACAGCTCCACGAAGCCTGGGATGAAAATGTGAAAATAATTTCAAAACACGCGGCCGTCGGAAAAACAGCCTTCGGAGTACTAGGAGACCCGAATATTTTTAGCACGTTTTCACACATAGCGACGATAATGAAAAGAGATCAGCCACAAATTCAAGTCGAGACTGTGCCTGGGGTGAGTGCGATCACGGCTTGTTTCTCGCTGCTACACGAATCCATTGACGCTTCTTTTGTGGTGTCTGATCGATCAGCCGTGCAATCCACCCTAGTTCTCAAAGCCTCGAAACCGCGGGAAATTGCGGCGTCACTTGAGCAGGAGGGATTTTCAGACCTTACACTGCTCGAGAGCGGATTCACCAAGAGAGAACGATGCTATAAAGGAGACTTCCCTGCAAGAAGCGAATACTTCAGTATGATCTACGCCAAACGTGTATGACAGTTTACTTCGTTGGAGCGGGACCAGGCGATCCGGAGCTTATTACTGTCAAAGGTAAAAAACTCGTTGAGCAAGCCGATTTGATTATTTACGCGGGATCCTTGGTAAACCCGGCTGTGCTTTCACAGGCCAAGGGGCGAACCGTAGATAGCTTCGGCTTAACACTCGAGCAAATAACTGATCTAATTGTCAGTGCGTCGCGTGAGGGCCGGACAGTCGTTCGACTTCATAGCGGAGACCCGACGATTTATAGCGCGGTCAGGGAGCAGATTCTTGCGTTGAACCCATATGGCATTGAATGCCAAATCGTACCGGGCGTCTCCTCTGTTTTTGCATCAGCCGCGGCACTTAGCAGGCAGCTCACCAGCGAGACGCTTGTTATCACGCGGCCTTCCGGAAAAACCCTAGAGACAGATCAGTTGGTAGAGCTATCAGATCTTAATCCAACAATGGCCATTCTTCTTGGGATCGATAAAATTGAGGACATCATGAAGCGGGTCCACTATGCGCCTGAGACCCCTGTGAGTGTCGTGTATCACGCATCCTGGGACGACCAGGTGATAATCAATGGCACCGTTTCAGACATCGCTCCCAGGGTGCGCGAAGCCGGGATCGCAAAATCAGCGATCATACTAATTGGCGAACAACTCAATCCTGAGGGTGACAGGAGGTCGTATCTATACTCTCCAAAGATTTGAAGATCGCTATCATTTGCTTCGATCGAAACCGTAGTCGGGCTGAAAAAATCGAATCTGCAATAGGGGGGGACATCGTCCTTTATGAGCAGGATGCTTTCAAAAGGGCATTTGAGCTTTATGACGGAATAATTGCCATCATGGCTACCGGTATTGTGACAAGAAAGATTGCCCCCCTTCTGACAGAAAAATGGATTGATCCTCCAGTAGTCGCGATAGATGATCAATTGACCTATGCAATCCCTATGTTGGGGGGCCATCACGGTGCAAATGCCATTGCGCGTGAACTTTACACGAAGGACGTTGTGCGGCTTCCGGTCATCTCCACCGCCACAGAAGCGAATGACGTTGCGAGCGTAGAGTCGATGGCGTCTGCGCTAGACCGCACCATCATAAATCGAAAGTCTACGAAGTCGATCAACGCGTCGTTGCTCCACCAACCCGTCGACACGGTACAGTTGAGTGGACCAAAAGTTGTTATCGTTGACCATGATGTGGCGATCCTCTCACATAACGAAGGCACGCGCTTAGTAGTCGGGGTGGGATCTCGCAAAGGGATTGACAAAGCAGCGGTATTGCAGGCTATTGACGCAGGCCTCGGCGAAATTGATGCATCAATAGATGATGTCAAAGTTGTTGCAACTGCATTCGTTAAGTCACACGAGCAGGGAATAATAGACGCGATTAGTGAACTGGAGAAACCGATTGCCTTTGTGCCAAAGAGCGTTATTAATTCCTCCAGAAGCCAAACAAAGTCACGTGCGGCTATAATTGGCCTCGCAGGAGTTGCCGAGCCGTGCGCACTCGCGCTATCAAGTCTAAAAGAGCTTGTGCTCACTAAAAAATCGTATGGAGGAGTAACCGTTGCCATCGCGCGGTAGGATCCAGATAATAGGCATTGGCCCCGGGTCGATCGAAGATATGACCGTGAGAGCCGTGAACGCCATCGCCAATTCGGAGTACATCGTAGGTGTTGCGTCTTACATAGAACAGGTGTCATCACTGCTAAGCCATCAAAAAGTTGTACAAAGCGGCATGGGAGGGGAAGTACAACGGGTGAAGCAAGCGATTGAGCTGGCCGAAGCGGGACACGTCGTCTCGATCATAAGTGGGGGGGACCCCAACGTGTATGGGATGGGGGGGCTTGTGCTGGATATGCTGGCAGCGACAAATAAATCAATCGATTTTGAGGTTGTTCCTGGCGTTACAGCAGCAAATGCTGCTGCAGCGATGCTTGGGGCGCCCCTTTCTGGTGACTATGTAAGCATCAGTCTGAGCGATTTGTTGACCCCTTGGGAGGAGATTGAGAGGCGTGTGGCAGGAGTGGCAGATTCAGGCTTTATTATTGCTCTGTACAATCCCAAGAGCAGAAAGAGGAAGAGTAACTTGACGCGCTGTGTCGAACTGCTTATGCCGTACCGAGCGAGCGTACCCGTAGGGGTTGTGAAAAATGGCAGGAGGCCAGGCGAGACTACAATTGTGACGACTTTGGATGCCTTGATGGATCACGAGAGCATGATTGACATGCACACCACCATCATAGTCGGAAACAACGAGTCTTTCGTCTGGCGAAACAACATAGTGACACCGAGGGGGTATAAGAAAAAATATGACTACTAAGGAGGAAGGGAAGACAATGAATCACGCCATGGGCGCAAGTACTGATGAAGCGCGACGCATCGCCCAGCTTTCCCAACAGATAATCGGAGACATTGTTACCGATAACAGTCCGGAAGGGAGCATTAAGCAACGCGTCGTGATGGCAACCGGCAATCCTCAGTTCATAGATCTGTTAAGGTTCTGTCATCATCCGATAGCGACAGGCGTGGCCGCGATGCGTGGTGGGGCCAATGTCTATGTCGACATCAACATGGTACGTATAGGCATCTCAAAAGACATCCAGCGCCTGGGTGGCCACGTCACCTGTGAGCTTCCGGACAGCGACGCTAGCTCAGATCAAGAGCTCACACGAGCATCAGCTGGTTTGTTAAAGTTGCGAGATAGACTTACAGACGCGATTGTTGTCGTAGGTAATGCCCCGTCTGCAGCCATAACTCTCACATCGATGGTGAAGGAAGGATGTAAACCTGCGCTTATCGTGGCAACGCCTGTGGGTTTTGTCAACGCGGCCCGGTCCAAAGAACTCATTAGAGAGCTCACTATCCCTTCAATAACGACCGTCGGCACTCAAGGCGGAACACCGGTCGCTGTTGCGATAGTAAATGGGCTAATATCAATGGCGCTGCAACGAAGTAGCCGAGAATGAAACTACTCTTGGATCCCGTTTCCGACCTCATAGTCCCTAACCGATGGATACGCCGATCGAATATCCCGTTCGATGAACTTAAGCGACGCATCGAGAGCGGGCTGTACGTGATGACTGCATCGGGCACGTTACTTAAACGCGGACTCACGACTGGAACCACGGCAGCTGCCGCAGCAAAAGCTGCAGTTCTTTCGCTGATAAGGCCAGTGAATTGCGTCAAGATCCTAACCCCCGTCAAGCTTAGGGTATCTGTCAGGGTCAGTTCTGATAGTGGGTGGGCAGCTGCGTCTAAACCGGCGAGCGATTATCCACACGACGAAACTGCAGGGATCGTCTTTGAAGCTAGAGCTGAACGAGCTGAAAAGATACTCCTACGCGCGGGAGAAGGCATCGGAGTCGTAAAAAAGCACGGTTTGCGAGTGCCATGCGGGATGCCTGCCATTAATCCTGAAGCACGATGGTCGATCGAAAATGCTATACAAGAAGCCATGCGTGGTTGCAGGTTAAACGGAGCTATTGTCAGCATCTCAGCAATAAACGGTGAAGATATCGCTAAGAGAACGCTGAATGAAAAGGTCGGCGTTTTTGGTGGGATCTCAGTCCTTGGCACCAGCGGATTTGTTGAACCTTGGAACGAACGTTTGATTGAGTCAGCAGAGGATCTCATCAAACACTCAACTCGAATCGCATTAACGACGGGTCGGACTGGACTTCGATACGCAAAGATGAATTTCCCGACTTACACGCCGATTCTCGCGGGAGGGAATCTCGACCGATTATTCAAAATAGCTGAAGGGAAGGACGTGGTCATAGTGGGCCTGCCCGCACTTATTATTAAGTGGGGCAAACCCGACGTATTGCGCGGAACTGGTGCTGCGAACGTGCAAGAACTTTTTGAGCGAGATCCTCACGGACAAGAGGTGAACGCTGCGTTGAACAACTTAAAAGCGCGAACAGAAGCCCAGATTGTTATAATCAATCGCGAGGAGAGAGTCGTTCGCGCCTTTTGATCTGCAGTACTCAGTAGAGGGGAGAACATGAAAGTAGTCGGTGTCGGCGCTGGACCTAGGATGCTTACCGAGAGGGGCATCGAAGCTATCAAAACCGCTCACCACGTCTACGGTTCTGCTAGAGCGTTGAAACTAGCGGACCAATATATACGAGGAGAGCGAATCACGCTGGAGAATTACGAAACGCACTTTGACGATGACGCGTGCATTCTTTCTACGGGAGATCCGATGCTTTCAGGGCTTGGCAAGAAAGCGCCATCAGACGCCGAAATCATTCCCGGAATATCCTCTTTGCAGCTAGCCTGTGCTCGGCTGAAGGTGGATGCAACTGATCTTATGGTCATAACCATCCACGGCCGGGCGCAACGTGAGTCGAAGGAAAAACTGCACAGAATCTTGCGCTTTAAGCAAGATCTGTTTATTCTTACGGACCCGAGCTTCGACGTGAGCGATATTTGCGGCTATTTGGACGTTCTTGGATATGACGGGGAGGTCATCGTTCTTGAAGATCTCGGATATGAGACTGAAAAAGTGTCTTTCGGCCGAATTGTAAGCCCTCCAGAGCGACGATCGAGTCTCTTTTGTTTAATCATTCGCAACCTTGCAAAAAACAGCCATTAGCTCGCGCTATCGCGAAGTCAGAGTTTGGGCGGAAGTCATGCAAACGCGCTAACGTCCCCCGTTGTCAGCTATGATAGCGTTGACGATAGTCTTAGGTTAAGCATGATTTGCACCATACGCCTTTCGCAAATGCGGCGGCCTCTTTGTCGTTCTGTCCCCAATGTGGTGAGCGGTACAACACACCGAGCGTTTGCTCACCGTTATCAGGAGTCTGTTATCATTAGTTGCACCACTTCGCCGATGTTTCGGTTGATTCTGTTCTGAGGGGCCCCAACAACTATTTAACACGTTCAGCGATAAGAAGTGCTGAAACTTCACCTTGTTTCTGTGGGGGTATACCTTACAGGAAGCACGTGCACGGTAGGACATGACACGGTTTATAATGATCTGGGGGACTGCTTCGCACGTTGGCAAGAGTATCATAGCAGCGGCTCTATGCAGGCTCTTGGCAAACAGCGGGTTTAAAGTGGCGCCTTTTAAATCACAAAATATGAGTCTGAATTCATGGGTGACTAAGGACGGCGACGAGATCGGAATAGCTCAAGCCGTACAGGCTTGGGCTGCTAAAGTTGAACCGTCAGTGCACATGAATCCGGTATTGTTGAAGCCCAAGGGCGATTTGATTTCACAAGTTATCGTCCAAGGCAAACCCATTGGTGATAGAACGGTAGGCGAGTACTATGCTACAATAGATGCCATCTTTAAGCATGTGTGCGAATCCCTCGCAAAGCTTGCTCGCTCATATGAGGTAATCGTCATTGAAGGTGCCGGAAGTCCTGCTGAGATCAACCTCTACGACCGTGATATCGCGAATCTGCGGGTTGCGCGAAGTGTCGACGCACCTGTAATTCTCGTTGGCGATATCGAGCGAGGTGGTGTCTTTGCAAGCCTGTACGGCACCGTTCAGTTGCTCCCCGAGGAAGATCGGCATCGAATCAAAGGTTTTATCATTAACAAATTCAGAGGTGATGTTGGACTTCTCGAGGCTGGAATTGCGGAGCTTGAAAAGCTCACTGGTATCCCCGTTCTCGGTGTCATTCCTTTTGTGAACGTAAATTTGCCTTCTGAGGACTCCGTCTCTCTAGCGGACAAGTCCCCCGCCTTACACCGTGCATTGGACATTGCGATAATCAGGCTTCCCCATATCTCTAATTTCACCGACTTTGAACCCTTGGAGAAGTACGCTCAAGTCCGCTACGTGTCATTGGCCGGCAATCTTGGCACACCAGATGCCGTGATTATTCCCGGCACAAAGAACACTATCGACGATTTGCTCGAAATGCGCAAGTCTGGTATGGACAGGCGGATCATTGCGAAGGCGGGGCTAATCCCGATCATTGGCATCTGTGGCGGATTTCAAATGCTCGGTGAAACGATAACTGACGAGGGCTTTGAGGGCACGCAAAACGAACGTAAGGTCACAGAAGGGCTGCAATTGCTGCGCGCTCACACCGTTTTTGAGACGCTTGGGAAGGAGACGAAACAGGTGGAAAAACACGTTACTGGACATGGGCCACTTCTCGACTGCTTACGACATAAAAAAGTACGCGGATACGAAATCCACATGGGCACCACAACCTCGGATCTTCCAATTTTCGGAGATGATGGCGCTCAGGATGAAACAGGCCTTGTCTTGGGCACCTACTTGCACGGGTTGTTCCATAATGACAACTTTCGCGCCGCATTGCTGAAGTACCTTCACTCGAAACACCTCGAGCTTTGTCGCGTAACAAGTCTCAGTCCGCTGTCGCAAACTATCCGTGAGCTAGGTCAATATTCTGAGGAGGCAGAGGACCCGTTTGATGAGATAGCGGGTGTAGTAGCGCAACACGTCGATGTGCAAGCGCTGTATTTAATTATTGGATTGTAACAAATGCCCACTTAGCCCCTTATTCAGGCGCGCGCTCTTTTGACAATGGATTGCATTTCACAGGCACGACAAGCGATGCGATTATTGTTCATGGCATAAAATGGCGCGTCTATCTGGGTAATTGTTGGCTAAAAGTAGTGCGAAAGTATGGCAAAATTTAGCGGGCACGAAGTGCATTGATGCTGCTGTAGAAGATTGCAGCGGGGCCCGTCACCGCGTCCGTTTTACCGCCACTACGAAGCCGTGGATACTACGATAAAAGCGTTGATGTGTTACAACCAAGCTAATATCATGAGAATCAAAAAACAGAAGAAGACTCTATTTACCTGATTCGAAAGCTAATAATGCTTGTTCTCTCTGCATCTTGATAATAAATATCAATACTTTATTTGTTGATGTTATAGCGCTAAGAGAGCCGGTTTTTAGAGGAGGTATTATTAAGAGTTCAGAATCATCAACCACCAGTATGAACAGGTTATCTACGTCTATTATATCCTTTAAATTGGCACGGGACCGCCTTTGTAACTCTGTTTCAGTTTCATGATGCTGACGCTCTAAAATCTGGCTTTTTTCAATTATCTGGATTTTCACATTACTTTTTTTGGACAGGTGTTCCAGTCTTTTTTTTGTATCTTGACCATCTACGATTAACAAATCTATTTTAATGTTCTTTTTTGCGACCTTTTCTATGTACTCTAGGTATCTTCCTGATGTTTCGCAGCTTATGCTCTCCCGAGCGTCATTTAACATGTCTTTGATTTTAAATTCAAAGCTTTTAGCGCCGAAAATAAAGCATAGAGGGGAAGAAGATTCGGTGACTACCTCCTGCTCTTTAAGGATCTGGAATTCTTTTAGCGCTTCCTTTTTGGCGTCCTGATTTTTCTTTATTATCAGTTCCAGCGCAACTCTTGGCTCTATCGCCTGATAAGTAGCCGGCCTCGGACTTGTTAACACGATCAAACCACTTTCTTCAAGCTTCCTCAAGCCATCGTATACCCTCGGCTTAGATACATCTAGAAAATCGAGCAGGTCTCGTACTTCTGCGCTTTGCAATACTACCAGCGCTGCGTATATTTTCGCCTCTGACTCGAGCAATCCAAGCTCTGTTAAGGATATTAACAGTTGACTGGGTAATCGTCTCATCATTGTCCCCCTTGATTATTAGTTGTCAAATTACTATTTACTAGGCCGTTATTTATATATACTTCTTACGACACCATGCTGCTCGTTGTTAAATCATTGACAACTTTAATGGAAAATAATTGCAGGCAAAGATAGCATGGAAACTAAAAATCTTGGCTTATATTCGGCCGACGCTGCTCCGTGCACAGCCACGAGAGTAAAAACTGACGGAGGTGTATAGTGTCAGATATCATTAACGTCGAAAACCTCGTCAAAGTGTATCCTGGGGGTACGCGGGCTGTCGATGGGATCTCATTCAGCGTTAGAGAAGGCGAGTTCTTTGGGTTCCTCGGCCCGAATGGTGCGGGAAAGAGCACGACGATCCAGGTCCTCACGACACTGCTGAAGAAGACCTCTGGTTCTGCGACCGTTGCCGGCTACGACATCGATAAAGATGCGCGCGAGATACGCAAAGTAATCGGCGTTCAACGCCAGGAAACCATTCTGGACGGGGACCTGACCGGTCGCGAGAACCTCACCCTTCAGGGGCACCTCCAGCGGTTGCACGGTGATGCCCTCAAAAAACGCGTGGACGAACTGCTCACACTCGTTGAGCTCTCGGACGTCGCTGACAAGAGGGCGGCACACTACTCCGGAGGGATGAAAAAGCGGCTCGACCTCGCGTCGACGCTCGTACATAAGCCACGTGTGCTCTTTCTCGACGAGCCGACCTCTGGACTCGATCCACAATCGCGCGCAGCTATCTGGGAGCATCTTGAAACGCTCAACAGAGACGAGGGCGTAACTGTCTTTTTGACAACCCAGCAGATGGAAGAAGCCGATAGGCTCTGTCAACGACTCTCAATAATCGATCATGGAGAGATTATTGTAGGTGGCTCTCCCGTAGAGCTGAAGCACCAACTCGGCGGTGACACCATCACGCTATCACTGGCCGACGCGGACTCAGATGGTGTAAGAGATAGATCAAAGCGGATTGTCAGCGGCGTTCAGGGCGTCACAAAAGTCCTCGATATCGAAACGGGACTGGCTGCATACGCCAAGAACGCGGGCGCTCTCGTTCCTGACATCGTACGACTATTTGACGAGAACGGGATTCGCTTGACGTCAATCAGCGTTGCATCTGCCTCGCTGGATGACGTCTTTTTGCAGCACACAGGAAGACGGATACGATCAGAAGAACTGTCGAAAGTAGATACGTGGAAAGGACACGTGTGAGGTGATAGACGATGTATGACGCTCTGCTTGACGTGTGGCACCTCTACATCAGGGCCTTAAAAAAGACTATCCGGACCCCGATCCTTATCTTCAGCGCGCTCGCCCTACCAGTGCTGTTTCTAGTTCTCTTCTCGCAAATTTTTACGCAGTTTGGAAACCTCCCGGGATTCCCTGCCGGCGGCTATGTCCAATTCGTAGTGGCTGGCATCATTATCATGAACCCCTTGTTTGATTCAGGGGGCGCAGGGGAGTCCGTGGTTGAAGACATCAATTCGGGATTTGTTTCAAAGATGCTCGTGACGCCTGTGAACAGGGCCGCCATTCTGTTTGGTCGGTTACTGCACGATATGACTATGGTGCTGTTCCCAGTTGCTATAACGCTCGTGCTCGCGTACGCTCTTGGTGCAACCGTCATAACTGGGGCTCCAGGAATTCTGCTGATTCTTCTGACCGCCGCTTTCTTTGCGTTGGCCATGTCAGGGCTGACGATGGCAATCGGCGTGACCACAAAGAGTTCGCAAGCAGTCGCAAGTTTAGATCTTGTGGTGACGTTCCCTCTTGCGTTTGTGAGCATAGCGTTCGTGCCATACGAGTTCCTTCCGGGCTGGGCGCAGGCCTTTTCGAATATCAACCCGTTTAGTTACGTAGTCAACGCCGTCAGGGTATTGATGTCCACAGGATTCGTTTGGAGCACGATTCTGGCTGCGTATGCAGTTATAGCGGTGTTCGCGGTAGTGACGGTAGGGGCCACGTTATATCAGTTCAGGAGTGTGGTGAAGTAGGCGATTGCAACGCCTCTTTACACGCCCGTAGTTCAAAACAGATCAATCGGTTCAGTAAGGGGCACGCCGCTTATGGTTGGCGACGTCACCAGTGATCGATGGCACCTGGGCAAGTGTATCTCAGCGGGTCGCCAACCTCACCTAAATAGGACTTCATGCGCTCGCTTTCTTGTCTTTTGATGATGGAGCGTGTGTGAGAGCAGCGGAAGAAAGCTATATATCAACTTATATCCCGAATTCTCCCGAATCATTCACTGGACAACGTGGGGGTGGGCAATTCACACATACAAATGAATGCTGCGCTTGCTGTTACCTTTCAAACTCTATGCGTCATGTCAAGGCGAGCGAATAAGAAGTTTCAGCTCGGCGCTGACGAAGCATTAAAGGACGTATTCGATCGCGGAGCACTACAAGCATCCGCTGCCGGAAAACGTCTACGATGTTTATATGAAGTATTGGGCGGATGTGCAAGTCTCACATTGAGATGACCTGTGGAATAAAGGCTCAATCCGTTTCTGGCCGAGTTTACAGGTGAAACTCAAGCAGACACGTTTTTTGGGAATCAAGGTGCGGTAAATTGGGGAATAAACCCCGGTGCGGCACTGGCTTCATATACTCAAAAATGGAAAAGAGTGAGCATATCAGACTAATCAACGCATCGATACTAGATTATGCACAACACTCAGTCCGACAAACAATACACTTCCAGCCACCAAATGTAGCCATAATTCACCGCACCGTAGACGTTCTGGTGTTCGTTTACGCTGCAAATCGTCGTTATGAAGTCATTGGCTGCCCTTGAACAACCGCGGCGCCCGTTAGAGAAACGTTCACTTGCACGTTCCGGTGAACATTTGTCGGTCGCCGGACTCACGTCAAAACCTGCTGGTCTTGTCGTATACTAATCCAATTGCCCCATTGATAGATCTTGTACTGCACTTGATTGCCAGAATTGGCACTCCCTGTAGATTGTGTGTATTCCCCGTAGGCGGTCGGTACCGAGATCCCTGATGCTTGCCCCAATGGGCCAGCGGGATTTGGCGTTGTTGGATTGAGTGTGTAACCGGCGATATGGTCGTTGAGATATGCCGTCGCATCAGCAATGCTGTCAAACTTCGTCGCTGTAACCATAAAATTCCATGTAGTCCCATTATTTGAATTATACGCACCGTTTATCGTAACACTATTTTGTGCAGGCCAAGATACGTTCCACGCAGTGATTGGGCCGTTCTGTCCTATTGAAGCTTTTTCGTAATTCACAAACGTAACGAGCTGAGGGTCTGGCGGCTGTGGCGGCGGAAAAATGATAAATATTGCAACGGCAATCAAGATTAGCACTGCTACACAGACCGCCCCATAAGTGAGGTATTTCTTCTTCCTGCTTCGTGGAAGTGGTGGCGGCCTTGTGTCTTTAGGCGGGGGCCTTTTAGTAAGCTGCGACAACGCGTCGATGAGTTTGCTGAGGTGCTTCTCTATCGGCGCTGTGAGGGCGTCAATACGCTGTTGTCCGACAAGGAAGAATTCTAATTTCTGCGATAAGATGACTTCTTCCACTCGCAAGGGGATGATGATCTTATCTTTGTCGTGTGCAAGCGCAAGCTCTTTCACACACGCAGGTGAATTATTAGAATGATTAGAGAGAATGAAGAGAACTATTTTGCTTTCATCCACGCCGCGGGCGATCATTTCTGCCCATTGTTCCCCTGGCAGCTCGTCACGTGAAGATATCCAGCAACTGAACCCGGCTTCTTCAAGCCTTTGGCATACCTTGTTCGCGATGGTTTGGTCTGCGTGAGAGTAGCTGATGAAAATATCACGAGACATAAAGTCACATCCAAATGTGACTCTTCTGCCATGATATTAGTAATAACTTTCGTTCAATTAATTGGCCTGAAAGTTTGCAAGTCTATATCTGATGACGCGGTGTGAACGGGCGTGTAAAAGCGTCGTTTTTTAAGGACGTGCTAATGTGCGGCATAAAAGAAAGATACAAGCCATATGAGCATCGATATGGGGTGCTTGTTAAATTATGGATGAGCAAGACGAAAGCGAAGCTGCCAAGGCGGACACGAACTTATTGCTCCAGCAATACTCACTGTACGTCCAGATGGCAGACAAGAATAGCGACCGAAGAGTTGACGCCAACAAGTTTTTCATCTCTCTGCTGACCGGGCTCTTAGCGGTGCTCTCCGTGGTCACGCAGCTCCACGGCCCAGCTACTGCCCTAAACGCCATGCTCTTGGCCTTCGGCGTATTCGGGATACTGCTCTGCTACGTGTGGTACATCACGATTCGCTCATACAGGCAGCTCAACTCGGGGAAGTTCCACTTGATCGGCGAGGTGGAGGCACGGCTGCCTTTTCCGTTTTACGACGAAGAATGGAAGAAGCTCGGCAGAGGCAAGGACAAATCGAAGTACGTCCCGATTACGCACGTTGAGCAGCACGTGCCTATTCTTTTTGCAGCGATCTACGCCACATTGTTCGTTGTCGGGGCGATCTTGCTAGCATTAAATGCACCTTTGCCTCTCTGAAAGTTCTTACACTAAGCACGCTCAAGGAGGGCGTGAAGGACATCAGCTCTCCCGACGAAGCACGGCAGTTTCACGCGACCCTGGAAGCTCAGAAACGGCTGTCGGTGCGTCGCGCAGGTGATTGACATCCAGTTTGCCGACCTGCCGGGGGTGCTCGAGCACATCTTGCGGAAGTCCCTTATCGCCGAGTCCGAAACCGAAGAACACGTGCAGCCAGAGCTGCAGAGCGTGGTAGACTCGCTGACGGACCAGAAACTGGCCCGCGCGAAGATACGTGGTAGACTCGTTCCGGAAGAGACGAACCCGCGCGCGAAACGGACATTCAAGACCGGCTTGAGCGAGTTCAACATCAGCAGGGCGAAAGCGGCCATACGGACCCTCCCCCAAGACGCACTCTTCGACTCCCTGAATCTTGCCTTTTCGCCTACGTGCTTGGCAAGTTCGCCGAACACAGCAGCGACTTCAGCTGGATCGAGGTCATCGAGGGCGGTCTGTTTGAGTGCTTCGAGCGCCTCACCCTTACCGATTTAAAACCCCAGATCTTCGAGAGGATCAAGGCAAACGACGAGACGTATAACGAGCTGAAGACCGAGGTCTACGCGCGCTTTACACCACTTATTTCTGATCTAAACGGTCTCGACAAACGGTTTGAAGAGTGCCTTTTCCGCCCACCAGACACCGTCAGCAGGAGGGTACTCGAGCCGCCCACTTCTACGCGACTAAGTGGGAATTTGACATCATAGAACGCGAAAATACGAGCGATTACGAGATTCACGAGATCCGGCGAGGATTGCAGCGGCGCCAAGAGGCACTCGCTGACGTCGAAGGGCTGCGTTACCTCGCCCTTTTCCCGACCTATCGGAGCTTTGTCGATTTGTGCGGGCGCCTGCGATTTCAAGTGCGATGGGGGCAGCTCTACCGAGTCCCGCGAACCTCAGTGCTTGGCCACATGCTGATTCTAGCAATCCTTTCGTACCTGTTCTCACTCGAGATCGACGCTTGTCCCAAGCGCTGCGCGAACAACTACTTCACCGGACTGTTCCATGACCTTCCCGAAGTTCTCACCAAGGACATCATCAGCCCCGTCAAGAGAGCTGCCACGGGCCTGGACCGCTTTGCGAAAGACTTTGAACGGGAAGAGATGGAGCGCAGAATTTACGGCCCAGAGCTTATCCCAAAGGCGTGGCAGCCCGAGATGCGGATGTTTACCGAGGAGGGGTTTGTGTCGAAAGTGACTATCGACAGTCACGTGCGCCACACCACCTGCTGCAGCACCTCAATGATCTGGTGGAGGGGTGGCTTAGCGGCCTCTTCTGTGTCTGCCTGCCTATGCGGCTCTGCCAGAATCGAGGTGACAAACACAGCCAGCGTCTGAGCAAGCTGTTCTTTAAATTCCAGCGCAAAAGTTCGCAGGTACGACCCGTCGAGCCGTTCAGCTCTAGTAAGGCAGTAGCTGCACGCCGCTCCGTATATTACCACATGCCATAGTTTAGCGTCTCGCCGCGCTCGTTCCACGCTCTCTAGTAGTATTCATGCAGCACTGTGTGAATGTAATGAGCAAAGCGATCTTGGAAAGCTACCTTTCTCTGATCTACAGCTTGACAGATCTGTGGCACTCACTAATTCATGTGAGGCTTTGCCTACTCCGCCACTCACTAATTCATGTGAGGCTTTGCCTACTCCGCATTTCTTAAGTAGCTAAATTTATGATGGTGAAATTTGCTTTTTACCTGCTCAAGCGGTGCGTGCACCTGACCTAAAAGCAGCACTGCCGCAAAGAGTCTCAGTTTCCGATTTAAGAATTCGAGCTCTGGCCCGTTTGTGACGGCCTGAGATCTACCATCTTCATCAAAATGTGTGTACCAGTTGCGTGTTTTTACTGTCTTTTCGACGAACGCTTCTCGCTGGTTCGTCATCCAATGCTTCAATTTCTGTTCTTTTTCACTGGCTGTTGACGTCTCCGTTTCAATCTTCCGTTTTTCGTTCTCCCCATCCTTCGCAACAAAAATAGTCAAGAATTCCTCGCCGAATGGCGAGTTGAGAAGCTCGTTGAGTCGCTTCCTGAGCGAATATTGATAACCATATTTTAGTCGGTTTTTCAGACTGTCTGTGAAACTTTGTTCGAGATGAGCCTCTCTCACAGGTTGCAAAAGCTTTTCGAAGAGTGTGTTTTCATACTCAGTCTTTTCAATGTAGTAATCCAAATTACAAGTTCGCCGATGGAAAGCTTCGATAGTTCGTATCGTTGCCATGAAACGATCTTCAGGAAACGGAGAAGGGCTAAAATGTTCAGCAAAAAACTGATCAAATACAGGCTTAAGGCCCTCCCCCTCAGCCAAGATTATCTCTTTTAAAGCATCGCCCCAAAAATCTTCAACTTCCTTAAGAGAAAATAATATGTTGCCAAGCTTGTCACTTGGATGTCTAGTGCCTACTGGTTCGCAAAGTAGCCTCATGTTAGGAGATTTTGGAACCTCTCCTTCAATTCCTACTGTACCCTCAATGACTATTGGATAGATTGGTTCATCATACATTAGGAGGCTTAAGAGATGTTGCAAGCCTCTCGCAACCTTGTGCACTTCGTCAATAGAGATCTCAGAGGAGCTCACTGGCTCAACATGGAAGGTAGCCGCTTGCTCCACTATTTCTTGGCGTCTTGGCACGCGAGAGCCTGCTACGCCAACCCCAACATAAGCAGATATGACATAATCACCGACACTTACACGTGGAAGCTTATCGATTGGCTCTGCAGAGACGTCAACTTTGAGTTTACCATCAACGAAATCAACGTGACGCTTAATCGCAGTTTCTCCTATCCATTCATCCAATTGCGTGTATTCAAGATTCAAGGATCTGAAAGCAATCTTTTCATTAGGCTCCCACCAGACTTGTTTGCTCGCGAAAACTGCCCTAGCGTTGTATGATGATGAAGAAAAATTCCCAGATGACGCTCCTGCCCACTGGCATTTATAAAGCGTAATAAACTCATCTTCAGTAGATCTTCCCCAGATCATGTCATATGGGCGCTCGTTAAACGGGAATGGCCCGCTTGCCAGTTCCGGGCTTTCAAACACCCCCATAATATCAAGCACAATGCCTTTGCCGTACGTAAACGTGAGTGTGCCTACGTGTGTGTTGCTTGGATTTGCTATATCCGGCCCGTTTTGAACCCACCATTCACCAGTGCACGCAAACTCTTCACCTAATCTTTTTGCCAATAATTGATCTGAAGGCATAAGCTCCTCCTTTTAAGCTTCTAATGGGAGGCAGAAGAGCTTAAACTACTTGTTGCCCAGTACACTTTTTAGCGAAAAAGTATAGATATAATGTCTTGAACGTGCGTTGCTAAAGTCTAGAAACTCTTTACGGCATAGCCTATCAGGAGGCATTCATGTGAAACGCCTTCCAAAGGCCATCGAAGCTATCCTCAGCAACTATCGCGGAGCCCGCGTTTCATCAGTGCTAGAGAAAGCTATTCCCGATGTGCTAAGGCGACTTGCGGAAGCTGCAGAACAGCTGGGCAAAATGCCGCATCAAGGTGAAACGGCAGAAGTGTACGAAATGCTCGCGCAAGCGCTGGAGCAGGGGGAGAGTTCATAACATTTCGAAACGCAAGCTAAACACGTGAACTACGGGGGGGATCTTGCCGAGATCGTGTTTCGGCCGAAATTACTGATCCCGGTGTATAATCTAGCGTTTAAAGTGTTTCTGCTCCCCCAAATGCGGCAGACCATGCTCACGCCTATGATGGCGATCCACTCTTCGGTTTTCCTAGCTTAAGTTCCAGTGCATTAGTAACTTCAATGTTATGTGATCCTTTCAACACAATCTCGAATTGCCCACCCTTCGAGACAACGAAGTTAATCGTCACTGTGGCCTGATCGAGCACCAACTTTGGTTCACCCACTGAACCAGCTAGAACTGCATCTCGGATCATAACAATGGCGTTCACCAAATCTTTCTGGAATGTCTCTTCTTCTTCATAAACCAAAGCCTGGACTGCAACAACTTTTTGCGGCGGTTGAAGCGTTATTACAATCGTTTGGGTTTCCTGCTGTTTTAGACTGACGCCCAAGTCAAATCCCAAGTTTACAACCGGGATTGTTATCTTGAGCTCCCCGCCTTCATCAGTCTCTACGATCGTTTTCAGCGTTAGAGTTAACGATGCGATCGGCATCATAGCATGATCCTTGACCTGTTTTTCAGCTTCAAAGATTGCCTTTTTTACTTGACTGATCACACTTTCGACTTCCATCCCGGTTGCCGCAGGTTCAGTTTTGATTGCGTGCTTTACCTTATTGATCACACTGTCAACATCTTCTGCTATTCCAGTTGTTGCCGGTTCATTTTTCATACGTTCCACCTTTTTGTCTTGCCTAAAACCATGGTTTAGTCTAAAATAAGCCGCAAAAGCACCGTTAGCGATTTACATTTCCAAAAATCGCTTATAATGTAGCCGGCCTTCTTAGACGCCAAGGCAAATGCCAGAAGACACGAAAAAGGTTTGTAACACCGCTGTGTCACAAAAGTTGCCCCCAGAATGTGTCGAATAATGTGAAAAAGTTACAATTCAAACGGCAAAAGAAGCTTCTTTTTTTAGATTTCCTCTGATTTTTGAGGCCCGTTCAGAAGCGTGGTCGCAAAAGCACGACTTTATGCCTAAAGAAGCTTTCGTAACGCAGCTGCGACGAATCACAACGGTCATGCATGTTTGGTGCGTTCTGCGATGTATGGAACCGATCTGCACGAACAAGATAGGCACGCACAGCTCAAATCCGTCTCATAAATATCCAATCATAAGGCTGCCGCGCGAGTTCCGAGACTTGATCGGGAAGACTGCAACAATTTACCAAACAGAGCAAGCTGGAGAACTTGCTTTTGTGATCACGATTGGCGAATCTGTTGGCGCAATTTGTGCAAATCTAGAACAAGAAGAGACAGCTAAGCGGGTTGATGCTTTAGAATCACAAATAAGAGAGCTAAAATCACTTCTTTTTTCAAAAGAAGGCTCTCAAGAGCATAAAATAAGAAAATCAAAGGCCGAGGGCGAGATTCGAACCCGCGTCGTGGCCTCCACAGCGCTGCTACCTGTGCCCACCGCGCAAATGTGCCATAAAACGTCTTTTGATCTCAGCTGCCGAACAGGGCAAGTCCGGAACGTTGGCATTCCCTGGCTTTATTACGACGTGAATTAGCTTAGGACCTGTCTGGAGCTGCAATGCTGTGAGCACATCCTCTGCAGTGTATGCTTTAGTTGTGTGTTCGATCCCAAAACCTCGC
>Ga0255363_100085_pt1 | contig 27940 bp, 29 predicted proteins | sample GFST100metaG_FD_186007 | JGI IMG/M metagenome (GOLD analysis project Ga0255363, IMG submission 186007) | Peat soil microbial communities from Stordalen Mire, Sweden - G.F.S.T100 | ecosystem: Environmental > Terrestrial > Soil > Wetlands > Peat | place: Sweden: Norrbotten County, Stordalen Mire... | reverse complement strand
TGAACCCCGACAAGGACATTGTGAATGCCCTTGTTGATGGGATACTGACGAACAAGGAGCGGTATGGGTACCACTCTTGTCCTTGTCGAATGGCTGCAAACGACAAGGAGTGGGACAAGGACATCATATGCCCGTGCGTTTACTGTGACCCAGATGTTGCCGAATACGGCGCGTGCTATTGTGGCTTGTACGTGAGTGAAGCGTGCGCCACGGGGCTAAAAACAGTCCCTGAACATATCCCTGAGAGACGCCAAACCGAAAAGTGGCAGCGCTACTGATGTCACTAAAGGGATAGTGGCAAGCGACGCGGACGAGCTTACACATTGCGCGCGCTATGGATCTGTTCACGGCACGCGTTTTTCAAAAGCAACCCGGATCTAGAGCCCCAACTACTTATCGAAAAACGACTCCAACGAGAGAGACCAACTGCTGTCTGCCACAGGACAAAGGCCATTTATGAAAGAACTTATCGCGGCTCGTCCGCTTAGAAGGTTAAATTAACTTGAGAATACCGATCTTAGGCTCGTAACACTTCCCTGCATCCATCAGTTCTTGCACAGCTTCTTCGACGTCATCTTCGTTGAGACCTTGTGCTTCAAGCGTCTCGATCAGACGGTCGTACGGGACGCCTGAACCGGCATCGAGCTCGTTCATCTTGAGCAACACGTGTTCCTTGTTCCTCGCAAGCGCCTCCGTCGCTGCGGAGTCTTCTTGTGTCGTGGCCGCCTCGTCAGCTTGCTCGTGCCCTTGCTTACTTTCGCTGATTACTGCGTCGTCCGTCGCGCGAGCGCGTTGCGGATCGACGTTTGCCGGCGTGAACTCGCGCGGTTCGACAACGGCCTCGATGGCCGAAGCGATCACCGGAATCATATCAGCGATTACGTCTGATCCGTTGTATGAGAGCACGGCACGGATGATTCCGTCTGCGAGCACGGCATTAACGTCGTTGTCGAGCAGCTTCGTGCGAAGCGTATCGCTCTGCAATTCCGCGCTCAAGGCGGTCTTAAGGGCCTCAACTCTGTCAAGCGTTCGCTCGGCAGTTGTGATAACCCAATTGTTGCGGACCGTTTCCGTCGTTGGATTGATTTCCTTCGACCATATAGACACGGATGAGGCCTCGTCACGAGCATAGAGGCGCGCTCTTCCAAGGACGGCGACAAACTGGGGCACGTCAGCCTGAGCAAGAAACGCCGCTGCCTCGGGCTGATATTTTCCTGCATACACAGTGAAGGTCCCAGTGGGATCGGCTATGCGTGCGCGCCAGAGGTCTTCACTCGAGCGAACGTTTTCCACTTCGGTGAGCACGCCAACCACGAAGATGCGGTTGATCTTAGCACCGGTGGGGGAAATGACGTACGAGGGGCCGCTCTCATCTTCTTCTTTCACCTGAAGCGTCGACTTGTTAAGCTCATAGGCGAACACTCGCCACGCGGGATCTTGCGCCAGTACGATTAGCCCTCCAGTCGCGTATTGAAGCGTCTGGTATGATAAAGTTTAGTATTATGTCTGAGACCAGCGGATAGCACCGTGAACGCGTGCTTAAGTGCACAGTTGTGCCACCCGCGCAAATGAAGCAACGGCGGCGAGCAAGGGACCGATTCACTGAGTCCTTGCCGTGCCGTACCATTTAGCACGCCGCACTGCGCACGTGACAGGCGATCGTCGTTTTCTTTGATTCCGTGTGCCACGTCGCCGCATCGTCTGCTTACATACGAGGTGATTATGCGGATGCTATATAGCCCTATATTTTCATGACCAGCTCTGTGCAAACTCATGCTTGCGACCACCGAGGTGTCTAAACGTGCGATTCACGATGACCCCGCCCATCGATCTTGCACGCACCATGACTATTCAGATTCCCGCTTTAGAGTGGGTGAATAACTCAAACGGCTATCGCAGACTCGTTGACGGTGTCACGCAGACGATAGCTCCGCACGCATGCAACGGCCAAGTAGCCTGCGACCTCGACATGGAGGGTGTGAGCCCTAACGAGATGCATTGGACGCCGCTTCTTCACCTAAAAAGCCTCGACCCCCGCATTCATAAGCTTAGAGATGCCTTTGCGGGCTTATATTTCATGAATGGGCAGGATCCCTTCAGGTGCCTGACGCTCACCCTGCTGACCCAGAACAAGACTGCCGAGCGCGCCCGGACGGCCTTTTGTGAACTTTCCAGACGGTTCGGATCGATCACGCCTCAAACCTTGTGCGAGGCACACCCGCACGAGATCCTGCCTGCCCTACAGCGGTGTGGGCCTCACCGAAAGGCGGGTTACCTCATTTCCATCGCGCGCACGCTTATGCAACAGTGGAACGGAGACATGTCGTGGGTGTACGATGAACCGCACCGCGCGCGCGAGGTCCTCCTTTCTTTGCCCGGCGTTGGCCAAAAAACTGCTGATTGTGTCCTGCTCTACGCGGCGGGACACGAAATCGTTCCCGTAGACACACACATCGAACGGGTTGCCCGCAGACTCGGATTCATCGAACGCGGCGCGATGCGGCGTGGTCTCGACGTTAACGTGGAGGAGATTCGTGGAAGCAACCGGTCAAAAGACTTGGCCAAAGAGGCACTCGAGCACGAGCTTGTTCACCCCGGCAAGAGTCACCTCCTGCTAATCCAGCTTGGATTCGAGTTTTGTCACGCGACTGCCCCTGCGTGCTTCCCGTGTCCGATTCGCGAAGAGTGCACCTCGATCGACAACCGGTACAAATCGACGCTGGACCTCAGCTTCCGGCAGCAATGACGACCGGATCGCCGCTTACGATGCCGTTTCGCGCACAAAAGCCTGAGTTCACTTCAAGTGCGTATTGTATCGGCGCGCTTGACGTGTAAAGCGTACATGGATCACCGGTGCACGGCGGCACCGATGCGTAAATCTCGAGCACGTGGTTGTCCGCTGTGATAAACACGATATCGAGCGGGATGCGCATGTTCTTCATCCAAAAACTCTGCTGTTGTGGCGTTGGGAAGATGAACAGCATGCCGGCATCTTCATTCAAATAGGTCCGGTTCATAAGACCCATTTCGCGCTCTGCAAACGTATCGGCCGCCTCAGCGTAAACTGTTACGTTTCCCACTGTTACGCGGTACGCGGTCGGTGCTTTTGACGCCGTGGTGGCTGAGCTGCCTGACGCTGCAGTCGTCACCGAGTTCGTATTGGTCGGCGTGCCCGTTTGCGTCGTAACGCATCCTGCTAGCGTGCTCACTGCGATAATGCCGCACAGAACTACAATGAGTAGAGACGTTCGCACGCGCATCAACCCAACCTCGTTTTCATGACTTCACGTAATACAGTCGTCGCATAGCACCCTTTGGGGAGGAAGAATCTCAGTTCGACTTTCACCCGATCTCCGGCAAGCTCATCTTGGGCGACGTCAAACCGAATATCTGCCGGCAAGAGGACGTTGCGCATAACACCCTTTGATGCCAGTCGCGGACAGCTTTCGATTTTGAAGGCGTCAAGATCGACACCTGCCGATGCGAGAACATCTCGCTCGATCTGACCGATGACTCCGTCTGACAGCTCGGTGTCGTATCCCGGAACCGGCATTTGAACGGAGGCAGTTCCTGCGGCCAGAGCCTGGTTTATCTCGTGCACGTTCTTAGGCACGACCGTTCTGATGCGCTCCCTGTCTGGCACCCACACCCGGTCACCGTCAAATCCGACAGCAAGCGGGAACCCCTGCTCGAGTCGGCTGCTCAGCATCCTGTTGAAGAGGTACGATTGAAACGCGTGCACGAAAAGTCTCTGCAGATTCGTGGAGAGCACGCCAAGGGCGCCGTCGAAGTCACTGGGATACTTCGCCAGGTGGTTAAGCATCGCACGTTCATAGCGCAATCGCACAGGCATGCGCTTGAGCGCCTCTTTGAAGTCATACGTTTCTGCAACCGATTGCCGCACTTCTCTGACGTCGTCAGCCTCATCGGGGAACGGCTTTCCGATGTACGTCATTACCGCCCGCTCGAGGTCCCCGTCAACAAGCGCACGCCCTACGATGTGATTGACGGGGCGGATTGATCCAAAGCGCTGAATACCAAAGAAGTTAGGAAGCCCGCGAGCATTGCGCATTTCCTCGACGACGCCCCCTACCGTGCTTGTGACGTCATTTTGAGGGCCCGCAACAGCTCTGACCGTTATAAAAAAATCGTTACCATCGAGGTCGCCCAAAGAGATCGGCCTGTCGGATCTTCCTATGGGCTCAGCGACGACGGTTCCAAAGCTGAGCGGCTCAGCAAGCTGAATCGAATCAATGCTCATACGCTGCGTAGTCACCGCACGCTTATCCTTGGTTCCTGCCCAGCTAACTCTTCTTTGGCTTATCTTCAAGCGCCGCGACAGATCACGTGCCATGTGGTGCGTCTCGGTGTCCGTCTTGGTCACCTTGATTAGCTGATAGCGTCCCTCAGAAGTGAAACGGTCTGCGTAGACCTCGTTCACTACGAAGTCCTCAACGCGCTCACGGATTCGCCCGCCGATGCCACGAGAGGCCGTCAGGTACACCGTCATTCCCACAGTCGCGTCGCTTTCTGGAACTACTGTGACGTCGGTCATCCTGTTGCCCGCTAGAGCAGTTTAAGGTCGCTCGTCACTTTATCTAGCTCCGACTCCTTCGCAGGGCCGATACCGAGGGCAGTAACGGTTCCAGGCGGCACCTCCGTGAGCCCGGCATCGACGACGAGCGCCGTGATGAAGCCGCGCGCCTCAGCTATTGACTTAAGCTCATAAATGTCCCTGAGCGTCGGAACCTTGAGCGCGACCTTTTTCTGCCCTTCGCTAAACCAGCGACGCTTTGTGGCCGGATCCGAGCGCTCATACGCGGAGACGGCAGCGTGCGCGAGCTGAACCGCCGCTTTTCCCGTGGTCAACCGGAGGTCTGATCGGATAATAAGGCACTGCTTGTACTCCATACGTGCTTCCCTCACACGATCGATTCGCCTGTGCGTTCTGATACGAGAGCCTAAGACTGGTTTATTATATAAATAGTAAACTCGTAACCGCTTACGCTCATGGAATACGACGTCGTCGTGGTCGGCGCAGGTCCCGCAGGCTCAATGGCTGCAAAGTACGCCGCAAAAGCTGGCGCACGCGTGCTAATGATCGAAGAACACGCCGCCATTGGCCAACCGGTACAGTGTGCGGGCCTTATCAGCACGCGCGCGTTTGAAGGATGCGAAGTGCCCGAAACGGTCAGCAGGCTCGCCATCCGCGGCGCCAATATCCACGCCCCCGACGGGCGCATCCTGACGGTCGACGGCAAACGTACGATGGCCTACGTTGTCGACCGAGGAGAGCTTGATCACGCGATGGCCTTAGAGGCACTCAAATCGGGGGTTGCCTCGCTTGTCAAAACGCGATTTAGCGGCTTGCAATGGCAGGGAAGCGACGTCATCATCGCCGCACTAAGCCAGGGCGAACCGATCGAGATACGGACTCGTGTGGTGATCGGAGCCGACGGACTGCAAAGCGCCGTGGGGAGACTTGCAGGACTGGAGCGAGTGCAAACGGTATTAACGTGTGCGCAAGCTGAAGTCTACGCCGACGTCGGGCATCCCGATTTCGTTGACGTGTACCTGGGGCAGGACGTAGCGCCGGGCTTTTTTGCCTGGGCGATACCGACGCGATCGGGCACCGTAAGGGTCGGACTCTGCTCGACTCAACGGTCACTCGACCGACTGGGCCCGCTGATCGAACGGCTTTCGCCGCGCTCAGCGACCTCGCTCCTCCACTTCTCCGCAGGAGGTATACCCGTTGGACCCCCCCCGTGCACGGTCGCTGCCGGCACCTTGATCGTTGGAGACGCCGCCGGCCACGTCAAGCCAACAAGCGGCGGGGGGATATATCCAGGGACGCTATGCGCCAAAATAGCAGGAACCGTTGCAGCAGAGGCAGCGGCACAGGCGAACACGTCTAAGGACGCTCTGATGGTGTACGACACACGGTGGCGGTCGGAGATCGGGCGCGAACTCGAGACGGGATTGCGCATCCGTGAGGGATTTAACAAGCTCAGTGACGATGATCTCAACTACATCATAAGGACCCTTGACGACCAACACATGTTGGACATCATATCGAAGTACGGTGATATGGACCGACCGTCCATCGTTCTTCGCAAGTTGCTGTTGAGTACAAAGGCGCCCCGCTTGCTGAAGCTCATCAGGCCAATGATCAAGTTAGGGATTGTGAAAAGCGGCTCATAGAGGCGATATCAAAGAGAGAAGGGCTGCGAGCGTGTCAAACGACGGGTGGTCCGTTATCCGGCAACGGATTTGACGGTTGGTCAAAAGCGTTATTTGATAGTAAAAAGAAAGAGGAGCATAATGGATGCACAAGTTGACGTACAAGCAAATCGCCCAGAATTTTCTATAAATTTGACGCGCGTCGGCGTAACGAACGTCAAAAAACTGATTAAAGTTACGCGGCGTGACAAACGCCCAGTAATCTTAGTCTCTGAATTTGACTTGTTTGTTGATCTGCCCTCTGATCGCAAAGGCGCCAACCTCAGCAGAAACTTTGAGGTGATGGACGAAGCGTTAGAAGACGCACTGAACGCGCCAGTCTACGAAATAGAACAGTTTTGCGGGGATGTCGCCGAAAAGCTGCTCGACCGACACGAGTACGCGTCACGCGCAGAAGTGCGCATGCGAAGCGAATATATGGTAAAGCGCGAAACCCCCAGCACGGGCATCGCGACCCAAGAGATTACCAACATCTTCGCAGAAACGACAACGTATCGCACCAACGACAAGCAACACCGCACGCGGCGCATGATCGGGGCTGAGGTCGTCGGAATGACCGCGTGTCCCTGCGCCCAAGAACACACAAGGGAGCAAGCCGAGATGCGCCTAAAGGAGCTCAACGTCGCGCCCGCAGACATTGAGGCGTTTCTACGAGATATCCCGCTCGCAACTCACAACCAACGAGGGCGCGGGACCATCGCCATAGAGGTCGGCACCGGCTACGAGGTGCCGCTCGACACGATCATCGAGATCGTCGAAGAATCGATGAGCTCGAAGATTTACGAGCTGCTCAAGCGAACGGACGAAGCTGTCGTCGTAGAAACGGCTCACAAGAACCCCAAATTTGTGGAGGACTGCGTGCGAGTCATGGCACACAAAGTAGTCGAAGCGTTTCCCTATCTGCCCAACGACTCCATTGTCACCATAAAGCAGCTCAACGAGGAGAGCATTCACCGCCATAACGCCTTCGCAGAGCGCGTCGCGTCGCTCGAGGAGCTCCGCCAAGAGCTAGCCCTCGAACAGGAAGTCGAAGCAAGAGCCTTTTGTGAGACTTAACCCGTTAGAGGGGCTTTGATTGGAACCCCTTGACCTTCTTGCTGAAATCGCCACGGTCAACAAACGAATATGCGAAGCTGGTCGCGAGCGACTTGAACTTGTCGAGCGCTTCAACCGCGAGATCCGGGAGCTTGTGCGCGACTTCGAAGGCACGCCGGATACGTTTAAGGTGTTCCTCGATCTGACGCGGAGCCTTCAACGCATAACGCGGCGGGTCGAAAAAGCAGAAGCAGACCAATCACTCGATTACACCGACCAGCTTGAAAAAGCGCTCACCGTGCTCAAGAAGCGCCGTTTTGAAACCGCCATTAAGGAGCTTGATCGAATTCCGGTCTTGGGCCTTCTCACAGAGCAACGCCAGCTATTTGAGGATTACAAGAAGGGTTATGCGGCCATGCTTACTCGCTGCGAAAGTTTGGAAGCAGAAATCCGCGAGAAGGGCGCGTACTACGAATCTTTGCAAGACGTGGACGTCACCTCGTTTGACGAGCTAGCCGCTTTAAAGGAGCAAATTACCGCGTATAACCACGGCGTCGGCACATTCTTAGAGACGTTCGTTAAGCAAGCCCCGATCTTGGACGTGCTTAGAATAAGTCTCGACGCGAGTTACCATCCTGAGCTCGGATTCCCCCCGTCGCCGAGCCACGAAAACGCTGAAAAACTCCTCTCTTTTGTGCTGAGCGAGGATCTCTCCTCACTCCCCCTCTACCGGGTTCTCGAATATGCTAAATACTCGGACAGCAAGCTCTCGCACTACGTTGTGGATACTACAAGCTTCAGGCAGGTCCTAGAGTCAAACGTCGTGTGGCTTGAATCGCTCGATGATATCAAACGCCGAGGAGCGCTGAAGCTCTCCCTCAAAGAGCCCGGAGTATCTCTTGCCGTGAAGATCCCGAGACTTATCGCTTTTCTGTCGAAACTAAACGCCCCAACTGGTCTACTCACCTTCTTGCGCGATACTCAGAAGCTCGTGACTAGCGGGCGGTATGAAAGAATACGTGCGACAAGTGCGGTAAATCGAAACCACCTAGAAAAGATCCAGCAGGGTGCACACATTGACGATCTAAGAGCATTGGAAGATGAACGTGCACGCTTGATGGAGCAGCTAAAGGACCTGCAAGAACCGCGAGCCGTGGAAATTGAGCTTGCGTGATAGGGCATCTGGAGCGATTAACAAGGCGTATAATGCGGGTCGCTCCAGAGCCTCAGCCAAGAAACGCGACTGCCCCACCAAGCAACTTTCTTATAGTTTCGATCGCTATCTCCGTAAAGGTTAACAATGGCAACAGCTTGCGACGGCGAAACATTTTCACGTGAATTTCTCACAACCGCGCGTGAACTTGGTGCGACCGCCGCCCAGGTATTTGATGCTGCGAGCATAGTGGTTGACGACCGCGTGCGACTCAAATGCAGCGTTCCGGTCTGCAGGAATTACAACGTCTGCTTGATGTGCCCCCCTAACGTTATGCCGCTCGATGAATTCAGGAACGTCCTCGCGCGATTCCAAAAGGCGCTGATAGTGCAGATTGCGTACGACGTGCCTAACTGGATGCTCGAACGGATCCACGCGGCTAAAGATCTTGCGACCCTCTACAATGATGAAGCGTATCTCAATGGGTGGGATCAAACGTATTTGGTAGCTAAAAATACGCTTGATATGATCGCCGCTCGTCTTGAAGCTGACGCATTTAAAAAAGGCTTAAAGTTCGCTACGGCGTTTTCCGCGGGAAAATGCACGCTTTGTGAGGCGTGCGCCGGTGCAGGCAATCGTTGCCGCAACCCGTACAAAGCACGACCGTCTATGGAGGCAATGGGCATTGATGTGGGAGAAACAGCACGCAACGCAGGTCTGCCTTTCAACGAGTCGGCCTCCGATCGCATCGTGTTGAATGCACTCGTCCTGCTTTGCTAGCCGTGATGCCCGCACAAAGTGATGGATGGTAACAGAATTGCTCGAACCGCTCGAGACGCTCACTATTAGTGAAGCAACCTGGAACGACTTTGATGCCATATTGGGTGTGCTTAGCAGCGTCGATCACGAATTTGTGCCGCCGCTCACCGAAGGCGAAAACCTGCGCGTTAAAGTATCGCGCATTTTGAACGACAGGCGGCGGGGCTGGATCAAAGCGGTCGATGGCGGAAGTATTGTCGGCGTCGTCGCTGTCATCTACCATTATAGGCGACCTCAGCTCGGCCTTATCGAGACGCTCGCCGTTCTCCCTGAGTTTAGGCGGCTCGGCATCGGCAAGAAGCTCGTTCAATACGCCATGTCGAAGCTCTTTCAAAACGGGATGGAGGCAACGCTCATAACCACGTGGGAGACGAACGTTGTGGCCCTAACCATGTACCAAGAGCTGGGATTCAAGATGATCTTGCGAAAAAAAGTCGACGGCGCCTACTTCAAGCTTTTTTTCACGCGCAGTTTTGAGGAGCGGGCTCCTTTGCGCAATGGTTTCTCGAGATTTTGGAGCCGACGGTAACAACGAAAGCAGATTAACCGGTTTGTTCTGCGACGCCTCGCCCTAACAAATAGTACGCTACTCTCAAGGGCCATATCGTTGAAGAAATATGGCGACCAACATGGAGCAGGGCCCGCCAGCGAAAAGAGCGCGTTTTGAGGTAGGGCCTTGCGGCGAAGCCCGGCTCCTGCTGCATCGACACTTTAAACCTGGGACCGATCATATTTAACGATTTCGTTTCTGTTTTATCCTTCTTTTTAAAATCTGGACTCGAAATAGAGGTATTTTCTTGCGCCACGACAGATGTTTTAGTAAACGCACGGCGTTCTGCCCATATCCACGGGTAAATCAGGCAGCTTCGGGCTATCCACAGAAGTGAATTCCGAAAAAAAGTGTTCTACCTGTTATAAATAGTTTCTAGCTGCGTTTCGACTGCCGCTATCTAGCCACGTGGCGAGCTATGCGAACAGAGAGCTTCACAGAGACCGTTTGACAAAGATCCGCCATAACTCCCGCCTGTTCAACAAAAGAGCTTGAAGATTTGTTATTTTTTCTATCGAGGCGCGCAAGTCAATTCCTCTTGAACAAAAGTTCGCGTGCGTTGCACAGGAAACAATGGAACCTGTTGAGTGGAAGATCCTGTTAGCGGTCGATATGCTCAAGTATGAAGCGTTCATACTATGGTGTGACTGAACCAATGCGAAGGGCAAATACGGCCCTGCGCCGTTATGGGCGGTGATTTCCATGCCGTTACACAAAGTTACGATTGCCATTTCAGACGAACTCCTGGCCGCTGCTGACAAGCGGGCGAGCTCTGAAAACAGCAGCCGCAGCAAGATAGTCGCGGCAGCGTTAGAAGCATATTTAGGCGGGGCGCGCGAGAGCGAAGGCACTGCAGACGAAGACCTAGGAATGTTGATGGTGCCGCGTGAAACCGTGACGCGCCTCGAAGCTGAGCTTGAAAAACGGGAGCGCGAGCTGCGTCATAAAGAGGAGCTCCTCTATATGAAAACGGATATGATAGAGCGACTTACGGCGCAGTACGAGAGCTTCAAACAGGCGCGCGAAGACGAGATTAAGCGGTATGAAGCCATCGCGGGGTTCTACGGAAGTGAGTCGAGCAAGATCATCAACCGACTGGCGGACGTGAGTGAGACGCTTACGCGCTTGCTGCCTTCTGCCGTGTCAACTCCCACCCGACCCCCCAGTGGCGAGGCGGGAGCTGAAGAGGTGCAGGCGCCCTTACCGGAGCCGGAGGACGAGCCACCGAAGCGGACATGGAGGGAGCGACTGTTTCGACGGAAGCCTAAAACGGAAGAGGTAAGACGACTGTAATGAGCATCAAAAAAGTAACCGCAAAAATGACTCCGCTAGTTAGAGCAACTTGCGTATACTGAACAAGAGCCTCGGATCCAATCTGAGCAGGCGTTTCAGGGCCCCTTTCGTGTTCAGCTCTTCGGCTGTTATTCCTGCGAATGCGTGAAAGATCCGGCTTATTTCGTCATCTGAGAGATTCACTACAAACTCTTTGACTCTGTACGTGCGCTTGCGTGCTTTGCCAAACGAACGGTTCCACTCAGTTTCGTATTCTCGAAGCACTCTGACCGACGCATCGTTTTCGCGCACCGCTTTGTTCGCAACCTGGCCGGCGATCGTTCCGCTCTGGAGCGCTGCCATAATGCCCCCGCCAGTTATCGGATCAGTGTGATGCGCTGCGTCACCAACGAGCATCAGCCCATTGCTCACCGTGTGCGGAAGCGTGTCGCTTACGGGGCAGGCGCCCATCATCAGTTCGACCGGTTTGCCGCCGGGAAAGCGCTGCGCGACAAACTCGTCGAGGTATACCAACGGGCGCTTGCCGCTCAACTTGCTTCCAAGTACCCCAAGTCCAATGTTGGCCGCGCCGTCTCCTTTTGGAAATGCCCAAGCGTAGCCGCTCGGCGCCGCGGAGCCAAAGTAGAAATCGAGCGTGTTGTCCGTTAGTTCGACGTTTTGCATGTGGTACTGGGCGCAGCTCTCAATGTCCCCTAGCTTGAGCGTGGTGTTTATGCCCGCCCACCGGCCCACTTGAGATTCCACACCGTCGGCACCTATCACGAGCTTAGCGCGCACATCAAACTCCTCACCAAGGCGGCTAAGTTTGACGCCTCGCACCGTGCCGTTTTCCAGAATAAGCCCAGTCGCACGGGTGCGCACCATAACGTGCGCTCCGGAACGAGCGGCATCCTTAGCCAGCTGTCGATCGAAGAGCTTGCGCTCTAGAACGATGCCTAGCGGTTCTTCCTTTCCGAGCATTTCGCCCGAGACTTCGACTATCGTACCGTCAGGAGCGGTAGCCCGCACTCCCTTGACCTCGCTTGCCACCCACTTCCTGTCAGGTTTTACGTATTTTTCGAATGACGTGTGAAAAATGAACGGAGTTTCAACAAGAGGTACAGCCTCCGCACATCGTACCGGCGCCCCTATCTCTGGCCGTTTCTCTATCAGCAGAACGTCGCACTCTGCAGCTGCGTTCTGTGCTGCAACAGAGCCTGCTGGGCCAGCCCCGACAACTATAACGTCATAGTCTTCTTTCATTCGCTTCACTTACGTCTCTCGCCGGCAACGGACAGACTGATTTACCGATACCTCATCATCTTCAGCGGCTAACACCATCACAGCACGCATCCGCTAGATGAAACAGGGCAGTAACGGGCGTTCTTCAGCATTCACGAGCCATATTTGCGACACTTAACACTCGGCGGCGGACACCGCGCAGATGTAAAAAAGGAGTGTTTGAGGTCCTGTGGCGTTTAGATATACCCTTTTCTTCTCAACCAGTCAGCTTGCGGCGGAAGATATCGCCAGACAACATCTGCCTTTTCGTCTTGAATGCTCCAGGGCCGAATAATAATGACGTCGCCCACACGGAGCCACACTCTCCTTTTCATCTTGCCTGGAATTCGTCCCATGCGGGTTTTTCCGTCTTGAGAACGGACGGTGATTCGACTGCCGCCGAGCATTTTTTCCACCGTCCCAAAGATTTCATTCTGGTGTCTTCTGGGCAGCCTCACCTTGCTCGGTTGTTCTTCTGTCAGCTCAACACCTCATTTGATATTTGATTTTCATGGTCTCTCCTCTAGTCAGGTAGGCGTGGGCCCTTATAAATTGCGCGTCTGGCTGAACTCTCTCATGAACATTTCGCCCGCTTGCTAAGAAAAGAACACGAGCTCACAAAAACGGAAGTGCGCATTGACTGGCGTAAACGATGGCATAGCGCGCGATCTGGTAAGCATTGCAACGGTTAAGTTGGAAGTAACTCCTTTTACGATAAACACAAGGCTGACCGCTGGTAGATCTAATTAAGCAATGAACCAACTCGATTGCAGGTATTCTTCACAGCCCTGTTAGGATATTGCGTGGCACGCCCTTACAGGCGCTACGTAGACAGCTTCGATCTGACAGGCAATGAGGTGGTGCTGGATTACGGATCTGTCTCGGGTCGGATTTCGCGACACATAGCCGAACGCCTGTTGTCAGGTAAAGGCCACTTGACGTGCATCGATGTTTCTAACGTATGGATCGAAACCATACAAAAAAGGCTGAAAAAGTACCCCAATGTGGACTATAAGCTTGGTGACATTGCTGCACTTGACATAGCAGATAATGCCTATGACATTGTGTCGTGCACTTCGTGTTACACCACGTAGAAGAGGACCAGCGGCAAGAAAAAGTAGACATACTCGCGCGAAAGTTGAGGCCGCACGGCAGACTGTTCATTCGCAAGCCGACTCGAGAGCAGCACGGCACGCCTGCTCTTGAAATCCGCGCCCTGATGTCTACGGCAGGGCTGCACGAGCGCGAGAGCCGAATGAGCAGATCGTTGATAATGGGCGAAGTCTTTGACGGAGTGTTCGACAAAACCCCAGTCTAACGCACGCGCTTATTGACTGAGCGTCGTTTCAAAGAAACGGTTTGTTTTCGGGAACGCGTGTAGGACTCAGAATTGACATCTCTTCCCTCAGCCGCATGAGGTGCTTGCCGCCATAGCATACCTAAGAATTCTGGTGCGTATATACAAGAGAACACAGTCGCAATGTACTAGTACAAGACGTAATGAACACGGTAATCGCAACTGACCAACCATGACAAACAATCAGGGTTAGAGAGATGCAGCATCCCGCTTTGAAATGCGCACTTTGTTAAGACGATAAGATCGTACATGTTAGCTTTAAGCCTCAATATCCTAGAGACGCTCAGTAGTTTCGTCATTTCCGTTATTGAACAATTCGGTTACGCCGGCGTCTTTGTTGCCATGGGGTTAGAGAGCGCGTGCATCCCGCTGCCAAGTGAGGTGATCATGCCCTTTGCCGGCTTTGTCGTCTGGAAAGGGGAACTTACGCTGATCGGCGTAGCGCTTGTAGGTACTGCCGGCTGCCTCGCCGGCTCACTCGTCGCCTACTTCGTTGGGGCATACGGGGGTCTGCCTTTCCTCGAGCGGTATGGCAAATACGTGCTGATACGTAAGAGTGAACTTGATAGGGCACACGCATGGTTTGAAAGATTTGGAGAAATCGCTGTTTTTGTCAGCAGGGTGTTGCCGATCGTGCGAACGTTCATTTCCCTTCCAGCCGGCGTCGCCCGGATGGACGTGAAGAAGTTCTCCCTCTACACGGTGCTCGGATCGCTTCCTTGGTGTTTTGGGCTTGCTTATGTTGGGGTTCTTTTAGGCCCTCATTGGTCGGATCTTGAGGCGCTCTTTAGGTATCTTGATATCGTCGTCATAGCGGGGATAATCGGCCTTGTCGGTTATCTGATCTATCACAGAGAACGGATTGTGAGCCGAATGCGCTCATGATATGATTTAGACTCCGCCTTTGCCAGATTCGCGCACGATGTCAAGACGGAGACGTACAAAATAGCAATCTAAGTTCAAATTAAACGGATGACCAGAGAAAACGCCTCAAAAGAGCAAGCTTTATGGTACGAAATAGCAGCTTTTGAGCAACTACTGGTGAGAGACATGTCCAAAAAAGTCTTAATCGCCTATGGAAGCCGCTACGGCAGCACCGAGGAGATCGTGCGCGCAATGGTGCAGATCTTAGAAAAAGAAGGCTTAGAAACACAGCTCCTCGACCTTAGACAAACGAAGCAGAAGCAGTGGCCCACGTTGGCGTCGTTCGATGGCATCCTCGTCGGCTCGGGGATCAAGATGTTTCGATGGGTTGGGGATGCAACGACTTTTCTCAAAAAGCACGCGGACGAGCTCAAAGCGCTCAAAGCGAAAGGGCTGGTGGTAGGCGTTTTCGTGAGCTGTGGATCCGCGTCAACGCCTGAAGGCCATGCGGAGGCCACGGATAGGTACGTAGACAAGGTCTTGACCGATCTTGGAATCAAAGCAGAAGTGGATATCTATGACGCTTTTGGCGGCGTTTTTGACCTCTCCTCCTCGGCGCCAATGGGCGTCCTCGACAAGCGAATGCTCGGTATGGCGGCAAAACAGATGGTCAAAGATACGGGCATCCACCTGACGGAAGGCGGTCGCAACGATTTGCGAGATTGGGACCAAATTAAGACGTTTACCGAACATTTCGCGCAATTGCTGAAAGCAGGAGATGGCGCGAATTGACGAATCAAATTACCTCAAGGGACAGAACGGGTTCGAACTTGAACCCAGCGGTGCGCCGGCTTGGGTTCTGGTCGGCGGTCCTAACCGCTGTATTCGCCGCGGCATTTTTCGCGGTCGGTATCGCGACCCCGGTGCGATCTATCCCCTACCCTTACGTAGCCTCATTCATTCCCAACGATTACCTCTGGATGTATCCGGCATTCCTGTTGGCGCCGACCTTCGTCGTGCTCGTGGCGTGCATCCACTCCTACGCGGCCGATGAAAGGAAGGTATTCAGTCAGATCGCCTTGTCGTTCGCGGTGGTCTATGCGGCCGTTATCACCACAGACTCTTCATTCAGTGGACCGTCGTAGAACCGAGCATCTTGAGCGGGGAGACGGCCGGTCTCGCTCTGTTCACCCAGTACAACCCTCACGGGCTCGTCGTTAGTCTCGAAAGTCTTGCGTACCTCATGATGAACGGGGCGTTCGTCAGCGCCGCCGCTGTTTTTGCCGGGGGAAGGCTTGAGCGCGCGCTGCGATGGCTGTTCGTCGCGAGTTTTGTCGTAGCGGTCGGATCGTTTGTCGGCCTCTCTCTGCTGGGATATGCCATTGTCACGTTTGAGGTGGCAGTCATCACGATAAACTGCGTCGTGCTGGTTATCTCAGGCGTGTTGCTAAGCGTTGTGTTCAAGCGAGCTGCGTGACACGTGGTCGCAATCGGCACGCTCCCGTGTAGCTTTGGCGAACGCAACCACCGATGCCATTTCGTGGTGGCGTAAGACGAAAACATACTCGCTCTCATTTTTATCGTGGCCCACGGCTCCAGATCAAAGGGTGGCGGACCTAATGGGGTAGGATCAAACCTCAACCTAGAGGGGCGCTTCGAGGCTTGCTAAATGACTATCGGGCTGGTAAAAGCCTTTTTTCGTCAGTATGCGTAGCGCATGTGGCGTTACACGCTACTCGAATTCTTTCCGAGTGTCACATCAAGCCACCCTTTAATCTGGTCGCGCACGTGTCGAAAAGAGGCGCACTGATCGTTATCTGATCTTGGAGCAGACCCAGGATTCACAAAGGTGTGGTGGAGGTACTCAACCCCTCCCGGAAAGATGGGGCAGTTCTCCTGTGCATCAGCACACATCGTCACAACGTAGTCAAAGGATGCGTTGTCATACTCGTCGAGTGACTTAGCGCGCTGTGAGGCTATGTCGATGCCCTGCTCTGCCATCACTTCGATGGTACACGGGTGCACTTCCGTCGGTTCGCTGCCGGCGCTGTACGCCTCATATCGATCGGCATACAGGGCGTTGACGAACCCTTCGGCCATCTGCGAGCGCGCTGCGTTGTGCGTGCAAAGAAACAAGATCTTTTTCTTCGCATTCATCTTCTTCTCTCCCTCCATAGTCAATGCAGGCACACGACCTACGTCAACACATCCCTCATACAGTATAGAGCACTCCGGAGTGACGTCTTTTTTGAAGGACGAGTTGCGTGCTGGGCACCTTAATGATCTGGCAAAATTACCCGTTGGTGCGGCTACCGCACAACGAAGAAAAAATGAGATGACCGAATATGTGTGTAGCACGCACCGCGCGAGTAGACTTTTTGACGTCAACTCATTACACCATCAGGATACTACTCTACCGCAAGGAAACTACAGAGTCGCATAGAATAGAATGATATTTTGATATAAGATTGAAATTTTAAGGAAAATATGGAACGAAATTGCATCCTGATGGCGAAAGCCTCAGGCTGTGATCGTCACAATGCTGTTAGCGCACTATAAAGAAAAACAGGGCATGTGGCTCATGATAGCTTGCCTAGAGTTCAGTCTCGGCTCATATAATGATCCCATCCTTCCTCAAATTCCCTCGGTTGTTCCGCTTCACGTTCCATTTCACCTTGCCGTTCTAGCTCTTGCACTTGCCTCAATTCGACCTCTAGATAGTATCGATTTGCATGCTCGACTAAGTTAGCCACCATCTTCCAGCATGCGCCGTCCCTTTTTATTGCCGCTTTGGCTTTGGGGCATTTGTAACTAGCTGTGTTGCCAACAATCTTTGCGTTCGCACTTGCAGGGGCTTGTTTTTCGAAGTAACGCTTCCATTCTTGGGGTGGTGTGTTAGACAGGATATATGGGACTGTTACATCATTCCTTGAGAGCGAAAGCTCCTCGACGTGAGCGCAATCAACGTCTAGAATCGTAATCTCTGTAAATGCCATATCATACCTCGCGCGAATTTGTTGATTCGACTGAACTACTCCTCCCATCCGAGCCGCTCAAAAAAGTGAGCAAAGGCCGTTCGTTCGAAAGTCCAATGGTACAGCTCGTACGAACATCTTAAAAGTTGCTGTTTATCGGGTGGGCTGCGCATTTCTTCTGGAAGAGCGGCTTGTGGAGACCCTCGCTGCGTTTGTCATGTCGATTCTAACTCAGCCGCTTAGGCGCGCTTAAATTCACTAAATAGTTTTGGTAGTTTGGAACGAGGTAGCGTTCTCCCTTTTTACGGCCTCATCGAAGGCCTTAAAGCCGTTATTCATTGTGTAATATCATTGTTTTGGGCAAGACGTTTCTAAGGCAGTCACTTCACAGGGTGCGGCGTCACCCTCTGAATGAGGGACGTGAATCAAAGCAAGTCGAAAAAGGAAATAACGAGTTGGGAGCTAAGGAGATGCCAAAAGGAACGCGCTGTGCTATCCTGGTAAGGGACGGAATCAAATTTGGTCGGATCAGAGGCTTATCAGCACAAGCGCCGCGCTGACGTCAACTAGTCTTTCTTCTTCTGCCGAAATAAGGACTCTAGTGAAGACCCGTTCGAGTTGTCGCTCTCTAAACTCGCACTCCCTAGTGGCGCAGCCGTGACAGTTTAGCGGCTGCACTGGACCGCCCAACACCTTACACTGTTCGCTCATTTTAAACCGCCTCCCCTCGTCCTCATAGATGGGGGGCCTTCATTAAACCTTATTGGGCTACCTCCCAGGATCCTAAGCCAAATCTTTGCCGGAAACACCAGGAAAGATGTCACAATCAGTGCGGAGCCCTTATTAGACATTGTTCTCGTGCTAGGTCTCAGCAGACCGCCTCCACATTCGTCAGTCGCTTCACGCTCACGGTATGGACAATCAACTGGTTCTTTCAAGGCCATGACCTCCGTAGTTAATAGGGGCGGGAGAAATACGTCAATAAATCCTTCATACACTATATAGAACTCCGGAGTGGCGTCTTTTTGAAGGATGAGCTTGTTTGTTCACCGCATCGCTGCAATGCCAGCAAAACTCAAGAATTACAACAGCCTTGCCTCTTACTTGTGTTCATATCGAATTGCAAAATAGAGAACCCCCTATACGTCCCTCCCTTGCGCTTGCACATAACAACGCCAAGCCACCGAACGACCGAACCAGGCCCATTTATCGCTCAGTCGCTGCGCTCCCTCGTTTCGTTTGGTTGCACGCAGGAGCGCTTTTTGTGGGCTGCACTTTTTTGATGCTATTCGCAGCCCGGGTTAGTGAGCCCAGCTACCAGAAGATAATACTCAAAAGTGTCGCAAAATAGCGCGTAGCCGGCAAATCGTCATCGGCGGGTCGTGTCCAGATGGATACGGTAAGTACGGGAAGGCCAAAATAATCTGCAAGATCTGGGCCCGCTCTCGTTTCGTCAGCCGCCGGGTTATAAAATTGAGGAAAGAGGCAGCACGTCTGAGTTCAGCCGCTGAAAAATGGGCACGCGCAACGTTGAGTACAACAGCTGGATCAACGCTCAGACTCAAATGGCATACCACACTCATAAGATCGTAGTCCAGTGCACTTTCGATGTTCCCGGTGAGGCGAAGATAATCGATGAGGCACATTCCGCGTTCGATGGTCGCTAAGAAGTTGTCACGCCGGATATCTCCGTGAACGAGTTGATATCTGCGCAACTGTTTCATGAGGCTGAACACGGCGTTGAGATTGTGGTCAGTGAGTTCGACACGCTCGAGCGGCACCCCGTTTACGAATTCCATGAGTAACGTCGCTCCCGCAGTCAACTCGAACACGCCGAGTGGCGCGGGCACGAAGATATTCGCTCGTTTCGCTGCCTTAAGAAAGAGTGCTTCGTGCTGCAAGAGTTCGCATGCGGAGGCGCTGCCGTCAAATGAGATGTCGACGATGTCGTTCCGTACAAAGCGGGCGTTTTTATTCGTGATGATGTCATGCTGTGTGTGTAGCCCCTCATCAGTTACCACTTTTGCTAGGTATACGCGGTCCTCGTTACCGACTCTCCCTGCCACCTTAAGAGGAATAGAAACCCAGTGTGTCCCGGTGGAGAAAGGAATGACATTTACCGCATCAAGTTCGAAGTTTGCTTTTAGAAGGCGTTCGATCTCTCTGTTATATCCATTGGCGATGGAATTCGGCAAGTGACTCGATGGGTTCGGCACCTGAGTAGTCAAAGGATTCACCTCGTGTGAAAAAACAATCCCTTTAGTCTTATCACAAATGCTTCCGCGAGCAGGATGCAGTTTTGCTCCATATTCCCTTGCAATTGCCAGTTCACCATTAGAGCGATTATATTAGTTGCTGTGCTGGCAAATGAAGATCGTAGAGATGCTCGTGCGAGAGTTTAAAGCCAATAACTTGTGTCTTGCCTTTAATGAGTGCTTCTCTAATACCGTCAAAACTTGAGCAGTCTATCAATGTCGCAGCATTTCCAATTTCTTCAGCAGCGTGTGCATCACTTGCGCCCGCGACAGGCTTGCGACATCGCTCGGCCAGCGCTCGGGCGAGCATATTTTGCGATTCCAAGGTTTTTGCGTTGAACCCCTCGATGACATCAATTCGTTTTATGAGCACACTCGGCAGCAAGTTTTTCCCTTCCCTATATGGATGGGCCCACATAGCCACCCCTCCCTGCTCTTTTATCTCTTCAATTACTTCATTTGCCTCGCGCGATTGTATTTCTTGGGACAAAAACAGGCCTATTATGTCCCCTTTGTCTGTCGTCTCTACTTCAGACCCAACTATGACCACGAAGTTGGGATCGCTGTTGGCCTTCAACGCTTCAAGCCCGCCACGAATTGTATCGTGATCGGTTACCGCGACACCGTTTAACCCCTTTTTCTTTGCCATCTTAAGGACGGTCCTCGGTTCCACGGGAGAATCTGGCGAATATGCCGAATGAATGTGAAAGTCCACAATCAACCTTGCCCCCTCCTTCTCATTTCTCGTTCAAGTGACCAAATGTGTGCATTTATTAAGCGCGTTCGGTGGTGCTACAGCCCAAATCGATCGTCTGGCCGCACACTTCTTCGAAGCGTTATTTAATTCGTGCTGATCGCTTGAATTCTGAAAAGGGAAGCAGAAATACTTTGCCCATATACTTTCTATACTTCACAGCTCCCAGAAACGCGCTAAACCATTTAAATGACGACATGAACTGAAACGCACAGTTAATACGATAGGCGAGCTACCCATATCCAGCAAAATCGCAAATACGTAATAATCCGCGCGAAATTACACACGAAATCGTTTGAATGGCCAAAATAGCCCGTTTGTTAGTAACATTCAGTGGCGTCGACGGATCCGGGAAGAGTACCCTTGCTCAAACACTTATTGGGCAGCTCAGTAGCAAGGGCATCAAAACTGAGTACCTTTGGTGGTTTTCTGCTAATGACTCATTTCTCGGGAAAATCGCGGGATCTGTGGTCCAGAAACTTGCCAAGCCTATAGAAAGCAACACTGATGGAGTTCCAAAAGTCAGTCTGGTGCGAGCGTTGTACCAGTTACTCGTCCTCATGGACTTTCTATTGCACGTGTGGTCGTCGTCAATCTTGGGGAAGAATCTCGTCTGCGATCGCTACGTATACGATATCGTAGTTTTCTTTGCAACGGAGTTACACTATTCTGAATCTAAAGCCAAAAACCTGATACGACTACTGAAGAGCGTTACACCAACACCACTTATTGCCTTTCTCGTCGATGTCCCTGCTGAGATTGCTCTGCAGAGGAAACACGATATACCCTCCAGCGAGCAACATGAAAGGCTTCGCAAGCTGTATTTCGATCTTGTCAAAGGTGATACAACCGTGAAGGTCGTGGATGGCTCCAAACGCCTTGAAGAGGCAAATCACATTGTATGGGTTCAAGTGAACGACCGTCTTGGCGGAATCACGAGGTGCTGACAAGCTCTGCATACAGGAACCACTCTCTGTGCCCAATCGATAAGGCAATTCAAAGTTACGTGCGCAATTTGACAGGAAACTAGCTTGAAATCTATTTTAAGTGTTCGAATAGCTATTCCGACTCGCGATTAATGCAACCAATCTGAGGCCCAACTCTCCTATCGCGTGACTCTCTCAAAAGCCAGCGATCATGCCTGTGCGAACTGAAGGCACTTGCGACTTGCTTTGGGTCGATCGCGACAACGCGTCAACCTTCGCATTTCTTGCAAGTACCTAGCCGGGCTAAGATTCCACAAGAACCGATATCGCCCCTCACGCGCCCACGCCCCAGCAGATAGCAGCGACTAGGCGCAACAAGGACAACTGGATTGATTATTGCATCGACTGATTATTCGAACCCTGGGGGGCGTCTCGCTGCCTCATTTGGAATAATCGTTTGCAAATGTCGCAATCAACAGGAAGTCAAGGATAGCAACTGTGCGTCACATCGACCATTGACAGCGCCCGCTTCACGCCGCCAGCATCTCTGCCGTACACCCGTGGATAAACGATTTAAGCACAGCCAATGTTACTCGTATGGAGATGCGATCGCCGATGCAAGAACTAAGCGAAAAAAGGGACGATATTGAAGAAGCTCTGAGCACAGCACGCGAGCGCGGAGCCCAGTTCGCTGATATCCGTCTAGAGAGCTCTGATGGCACTTCAATCTCCGCGAAAGACGGGATAACGAAGATAAATAGCTCAAATGAACTTGGGGCTGGAATACGGGCTTTTTTGGAAGGAGCGTGGGGGTTTGCCTACACGACACAAGTCGATCGCCGCGGCATGACCGATTGCGCTGAACGCGCGGTCAGTCTCGCCAAAGCAGTTTATGAGCACGCTGAGAAGTTTTCGATCGAGGTGCCGGCGTTTGAAGACACCGTCAAGACTACTGTACAGCGGCTGCCGACTCAAGTCCCAATAGCCGATAAGCTCGGCTACGTCCTGCAACAAGAGCGAGATGCAAAAGAAACGGACAAGCGCGTCAGCAGCACAGAGATCGGATACGCCGACATTGTTCTGCATAAAATAATCGCTAATTCCGAAGGAACGTATGTCAATGAGACCGTCGTGCGGTCGATCGCTCGCGCTATGATCTTCGCCAAAGAAGGTACATTGCGGCAGTCTGGCTATAAGGCCAAAGGTGATTCAAAGGGGTTCGAGCTGTTCCTCGACGGCGCGGATATCGGCCGAACAGCTGCGACACAAGCAGTCTCGCTCCTCGACGCAAAACCAGCACCTTCCGGGCAGTTTGATGCTGTGCTCGACCCGTCGCTCTCCGGGGTTTTTGCGCACGAGGCGTTCGGACACGCAGCCGAAGCTGACGCGATCATTTCGGGCACATCTATCCTGGCAGGGAAGCTAACCCAGAAGATTGGCTCTGATGCAGTGACGATCATTGACGACCCGAGCTTGCGGAGTTATGGTTACATGGCCTACGACGATGAGGGTATCCAAACGCGCCGAAAGGTGTTACTGGAGCACGGGATTTTGCAGACCTACCTGACCGACGTCGAAACCGGGTCGCGCCTAGGGTTGGGGTCAAACGGAAGCGCACGCGCACAGCGGTACGACGCTCCGCCCATCGTGCGGATGAGTAACACCTTCTTTGAACCTGGGGATTACGCGTTTGACGAGCTGCTCGAGGGGTTCAGCGGCATATACTTCATCGGCTGGCAGTATGGCTACACGACCCCTACAACAGGGATGTTCACCTTCAAAAGCAGAGAGGCGTACGCGGTCGAACGCGGAGAACTGCGCGACCATTTGAGGGACGCGGCGCTGAGCGCGATGACGCTCGAAGTCCTTCACAACATCAACGCAATTACGCGGACCTTGTCGTTCGACCCTGGAACGTGCGGCAAAGGCGGACAGATGACACCAAACACCACAGGCGGCGCCTACACGCGTGTGAGTGACGTCGTTGTAGGGGGGATGTAGGTGACGACTCACACCGAGCGAGAGGCTACGCTCCTTGAAGTGTGCACGCGGGCATTAGAGCTCGTAGACACGTCTATCTACCAAGGAGAGGCGTTCGCCACTCACTCGAACTCTGTCAGCGCAGAGCTCGAGAAGGGCAAGATCAAATCAAGCCAGAGCGGCTTTGAGAGCGGCATCGGGATTCGGATCTTCAAGGATGGTAGCATGGGGTACGCGCACGCATCTCTCGAACGGGTTAAGTCCGCTGTCGACCAGGCGATCGCGGCGGCACGTGCCGGAAGTCCTGATAAAGATTTTAAATCGCTTCCGCCGGCCGAGCGCTATCCCGCCGTCTCCGGTACCTGGGATAACACAATCGCATCACTCGACGTCTCAACGGTCGCGCAACTTGCGATTGACGTCGCCGATGCAGCGCGTATTGACAAGCGCGTCGATATCATCAATTCTGGCGCGTCCGTCGGGCAGTGGAGCGGCGCGATCGCAAACACGTTCGGCGTTTCGGGAACGGACAGTGGAACGCAGGCAGCGCTCGACGTAGACGTGATTGCTCACAAGGGGGAGGCCAGCGGAAATGGCTTCGAGTACGCCGCGTCGCGGCGTTTCGATTTCGATGTTGATTCGGTTGGAATTGCAGCAGGAGAGATGGCACTGCGTAGTATGAACCCACAGCCGATTCTATCAGGCAAGATGCCAGTCGTGCTTGATCCCCTTGCTGTTGGATCCATCATTGCAGCTGCGGTCACCGTGAGCGCTGACGACGCGCAACGGGATCGTTCGTTTCTAACAGGGAAAATAGGCGAACACATCGCTGTAAGCGAGTTCACGATCGTGGACGACGGACTGCTTAGCGGCGGCTTAGAGACAAGCCCCTTTGACGCTGAAGGAGTGCCCTCACAGCGAACCCCTCTCGTCGAAAGAGGCGTCTTGCGATCGTACCTGTACGACAGCTACACGGCAAACAAAGAGGGGAGAACGAGCACGGGCAACGCCTCTCGCGGGGACTTTCGGCAACCGCCTTCGATATCCCCAACAAACCTCGTAATCGCAAGCGGAGCTGAGGCCAACGTAATCGATGATGTGCAACACGGCATTTATGTTAGGGCCACCGGCGATCGGCCGAATACGAGCACCGGAGAGTTTTCCGGAATGGTCTACGCCGGCTACGCCATCGAAGACGGTGAACTCGAACACGCGCTAAAGCAAACCAACATCGGAATCAACGTCCTCGACTTGCTTCAGCAGATCGATGGCATAAGTCGCGAGGTCAAGACGTACTTCAGCTTGACGACGCCAACCGTTCGGGTAAGAGATGTCAGCGTCGCAAGCAGCGACTAGGGCAACGCAAGCAGTAAATAGAGGGAGAAAGACATCCTGCTTACTCGGGAGAGAGGCGAGAAATGGTGGCTTTTTTGCGAGACTTGGAAAAAACAGCGCGTCAGAACGACAGCTGGCTTTGCGTGGGACTTGATCCTGATGGCACGGTGGATGATATTTTTGATTTCAACCAGCGTATCATCAGCGCTACGCTCGATTTAGTCTGCTGTTTCAAGGTCAATACGGCGTTCTACGAAGCGCGCGGCCCTTCGGGGTTGGACGCGCTTATCAAGACAGTGGAGTATGTCAAAGAGTTCGTGCGCGTGCCGATCATCGTAGATGCAAAGAGGGCCGACGTGGCACACTCATCAAAAGCACATGCCAAGTACGTGTTTGAGATCGTAGGAGGTGACGCCGTGACGGTGAGTCCCTATATGGGACTCGACGCGATAGAGCCCTTCATCGAGCGGCGAAACAAGGGCGTTTTTATCCTCTGCAAGACGTCAAACGCCGGGGCAGCAGAGATACAGAATCTATCCTGCGCCGAACCGCTCTACCAGGTCGTGGCGAAAAAGGCTTTAGAGTGGAATATACACGGCAATCTCGGCATCGTCGCGGGCGCTACCCAAGGCGGCGAACTGAAAACGGTGCGCGGCATCGTAGGCGAAGATGTTCCGCTCCTCATCCCAGGGGTAGGATCACAGGGAGGCAATCTTCAAGCGGCAGTCACGTCTGGGATGAATGCACAAGGGCGCATGGGCATCATTGCCGTTTCTAGAGACGTCATTTTCGCGCCATCGCCTCACAAGATGGCAACTGCATTCCGCAATGAGATCAATACATATCGGGGGAGTGTTGAAACACTTACGCTCTAATTGACGTGGCGGACACTCACTTGATCCAGGAGCTTGCTGACGTTTTCTGGCGTTATGGAGACATCCTGAATAAGCGTTGCTGCCGTCCCGGTCGCCGCTGCCCGCTGTACTGCCTCCTTATAGCTTTCTCCTAAGACCAACGCGTGAACAAACCCAGCAACTGCCGAGTCTCCCGCACCGATGGTATTCGTGACCGTCACACGGGGCGGACGCGCTATCCAGCGTTCATCTTCAGTTACGAGAAGCACGCCTCTAGCGCCCATGGAGACAAGCACAACATCAATACCTCGCTCGTGCACCTGAACAGCAGCATCAACGATCGAACCGATGCTATTGAGTTGTGTAGCCATCAGTCGTTCAAGCTCGTGCACGTTGGGCTTGACGATGTGAGGTTTTGCCCTCAACCCGGCCTTGAAGGGCTCATCATCAGAATCGAGGACGACAGTAGCTCCTTTGGCTTTGGCGATCTCTACGATTTTCTGATAAATGATTGGGTTGACCCCTAAAGGAACGCTTCCGCTGATGATGACATAATTGGCGTCCTTGAGGCGTTTTATGGTGTCGATCATCTCCATGAGCTCGAAGGACTGAATGAACGGGCCGCGCAAGTTGAACGAGATCTGTCGATTTTTTGCTGCCTCGTGAATGTAAACGTTAATTCGGGTCTCGGCAGAGATCCTCACAAACTCGCAGTTAACGCCGAGGTTAAAAAGACATCCTTCGAGCTCCCGGCCAGTGTACCCGCCAGAAAACCCTATCGCTTTGTTATCCACGCCAAGCCGGGTGAGCGCTTTCGAGACGTCGATGCCTTTGCCACCTGCATATCGCTCATCGCCGTCCACTCGGTTAGGGTTGTGATATTCGATCGACTCAACGGTAAGGATGCGGTCAAGGGCTGGATTTAGCGTAATCGTGTATATCATAGCTACGTCTGCCCGCGTCCACCAGAATTACGCAGGCGATGTTGCGGTATCCACAGCGACGAACAACCGCAGATTCACGGCATGTTGTACTCTTTCACTTTAAACTCTTTTCTTCCCGTGTAGATCTCCAGTGCCTCCTCCACGCCTGCACCGTTTACGACGATCGCTGAAATCGCATTGCACATTTGAATGGCTTCCTTGAGCCGCTTTTGGTGGATGTTCCGGCCAGTCGCATTGCCACTTGCGCCGCTTATAAATATCTGCTCCCACAGGCGCTCGAGGAAAAGTTTGACGTCCACGCTTGAACCCCCTGCGCACAATACTTTGCATCGGGCCGCGGCCTGAACGGCCTCTTTAAAGGCTTCTTTGGAATCGACGCCGTCTTTCTTTGGGTAGTTTACTTTCACAAAATCCGCGCCGAGTGCGGCACCCAACCCGGCAGCGCCGGCGATGAGATGCGGGTCGTGCTCATCTTTCACTGCCTCGCCGCGGGGGTAGATCCAAATGATCGCGATCATGCCACGCTTGTGGGCGCCGTAAATAATCTGGGCGGCCTCGTGCAGCATGTGCGCTTCGTATTCGCTTCCCGCGTAGATCGTATATCCAACGGCGGGAATGCTCAACGCCGAACTCGTCCGAAACCTATCGACTTGTTCCATGGAATAGAATAGGCCACTGAACGGTTCTGCTTGCCCGGTCTTTACGAGATTCGTCTTGGAATTGAGCTTTATAAGATAATTGACGTCCGGATAGTCTTCGCCGAACCGAGCGATCAGACCCATCTGCGTCGCAAAACACCCGATTTCAGCGCCACTCGCGATTCGAAACAAGTGCTCAGGATCGTTATCGTCGGGGGAGATGCCGGGGCCGTGGAAATCATCGTTCAAGTGCTCAATCTTCTGATCTCCCGCGAAGAGCATAAGACGGCCACTTCCCCTGGTCATAGTGAATAGATTTCTTGTGTATTCCATTCGCAGCTCCTGGGGAACATCTAACGGAGCCCTAATTGCGCTCATCGAGAAATCCATTTGGTACCTCCTGTCTACGGGTTTCTTCCCTTTTTCACTAACTCGACTGCCTAGCTTATTGCTTTGTCGCCGGTTTAGCGCGGACACCGCCGTTTGACCGCTACCGATAGCAGCGTGGACACCTCCTTACAGCTATTGAGTCTATGTAGCTCACTTATAAGGGGGGATACCGTACGCATGAAATGTGATAGATCAGCGCAAAGAACCCGTAGAAGTGTGCCCCGGCGTCTTCCAGATACCGGCGCAGCGGCCATCGTGTCACGTTTACCTCATCGTTGGGACCGACAAGATCGTCATGATCGATTCGGGAATTGATGC
>Ga0255363_100082_pt1 | contig 28862 bp, 25 predicted proteins | sample GFST100metaG_FD_186007 | JGI IMG/M metagenome (GOLD analysis project Ga0255363, IMG submission 186007) | Peat soil microbial communities from Stordalen Mire, Sweden - G.F.S.T100 | ecosystem: Environmental > Terrestrial > Soil > Wetlands > Peat | place: Sweden: Norrbotten County, Stordalen Mire... | reverse complement strand
GAGCCGCGCCCGTCCTGCTCGCTGATGGCTGCGAACAAGCCTTCGTGGCCCAGGGTGGCGCCACCGGCCACGTAGTTCCCGGAGTCGAGCAGCGGGTTCGCCGGATACTGCGCACCGGCATCCGGGTCGGTTGACGTGGTCGCGGCCGCCGCGTCAGTCGGCGGGGACGCAGCCTGGCCGGTGGCTGATGTGCCAGCGCCGAAGCCGGCATCGCCGACGATGCCGGCGTCGGTCGCGGCGATCCCGGCGCTGGCCGCGCCGGCCGCGCCCGGATCCTCGCTGGCCAGGTCCGCGGCCTGAGCCGTGGTCGCGGTGGTCGCCGCGGCCGCGCCAGGCGTGCCGGGCGTGCCAGCGGCTGTGTCGCCCGTGCCTGTGCCGCCCGTGCTGGAGCCGGCTGTGTCGGAGCCGGCCGGACCGAGATCACCAGCGTCGTCTACACCTCCGCCTTCACTTCCCCGCGCGCGGAACGGGGTCGGCTCGAGCAACGAGTCTTCGCTGTCGCTCGCCATCGCCAGTGAGGCCGGGATGGTCGCGGGGCTGTCGCGGTGTCCCTTGGCTGCGCTGAGCCGTTGCTGGAGCTCGCGCCCCGACTGGTGGATGCCCTCGCCCGCGTAGGCGGCGACCTCGGTAAACGGCAGCAGCCGCATCAGCGCCCAGGGGGCACAGCACGAGAGCACGATCAGTGTCATCGCGCTGAGCAGCTGCCAGCCGACATGATCGTCGCCCAGCGCGGTGCCGGCGAGCGAGAGCACCGCGACGATCACGAACTTCGACAGGATCAGCGCCAGCAGCAGCTCGAGCACGCGCGTCGCCCAGACGCGGCGTGCCGGCCAGACCATCGCCGCGAATGCGAGCGGCAGCATCAGCACGACCACGTAGACCGCGGCCTGCCGGATCAGCAGCTCGACCATCAGCATCAAGGCGGCGAGCACTGTCAGCGCCGCGATGCAGCAGACGATGAAGGAGTTGCCGTCGAGCACGCTGACGGCGGTGGACTCGCCGGCGACGGTCACGAGGAAGCTCGCGGCGCCATTGGTACCGCTGCTCACGAGCGAGCACATCTGGTCGGTCGCCGCCAGCAGCAGTGAGATCAGCGGCACGGCGATCCCGGTGCCGATCAGGGCGGCCGGCAGCTGCACGAACACTGCCCTGGCGAGCAAAGCCGGCTGTCCGCGCAGCACCGCCTCGACGGCGGCGATGAACAGGAACGGCAGCGTCAACGCCGCCGCCAGGCTCGCGACCTTCCAGTAGTTCGTGGTGAACCAGGCGGCGGTGAGATCGGGGCTCGTGCTCGTGCTCAGGAGTTGCGCGAGCTGGCGTAGGGCGCTGGCGGCGCCGGCAACCGTCCACGATCCGGCCAGCCCGAAGCCGACGCCGAGCGCCGAGCGCAGCGCCGGCTGCAGCGGATCGATGATCAGGCTGTCGACTGCCAGGGCGGACGTGATCGAGGCGGGGTCGGTCATTTGGCGCTTGCTCCGAGGCTCGCGAAGAAGTTCACGAGCGTCGGGCCGGCGCCGATCACGAGTGCCGCCGCGGCCGCCACGATCGCCGCCATGCGGCCCCTGGCCGCGTAGTGCGGGCTGTTCGTGTGCGATGCGATCGCCCACATCGCGGCGCCGACGAACGCGCCCAGCAGCGTGATCGCAAGCGCCCAGGCGTCGGCCCCGTCGATCAGCTCCTGCAGCACGTTGCTACCCGGCAGCGCGTCTAGCTGCGGCGAGGCCGAGACCGTCCAGAACAGCACGGACAGGTGGATCATGGTGCAACTCCAATGAGATTGACAACAAGTGAAACTAAGAGAATATTGTCTAGTGGTGCCTCATTTCAGGTCAAAAGGTGTCAACTTAGATTCAACTGGAGTCGATATGAGTGCTGCGGATACCGATAAGACGCCACCGGCCACCGATCATCCGGCCGTGGCGCTGCTCTACGCCGACCTCGCCCCGAGTCTGAGACGGATCGTCGCCAGTAACGTCGCCGCCCCGAGCACGGTGGTCGAGGACGCGTGCCAGGTCGCGTGGAGCCGGATGCTCACGCAGCGCGCCGAGATCAGAGCAGGCGCCGAGCTCGGCTGGCTGGTCACGACCGCGACGCGCGTGATGCTGCGGACGCTGCACGCCCGCCGCCGCGAGGTCTCCTACGAGGCCGAAGCCGAAGCCGGGGAGCTGTGGCGATGCGTCGACCCGCGCCAGCGCGCCGAGCTACGCAGCGAGCTGTCCGAGCGGCTTGGCGAGCTGCGGGCGCTGACACCACGCCAGCGGCGGATGCTCTACCTGCAGGGGATCGGCTACGACTACGCTGAGATCGCCGCACGCACGGGCGACTCGAAGCGCACGGTTCAGCGGCAGTTGCTGCGTGGCCGGCGCCGGCTCCGGCAAGCGGCTTAGCTGGGCCGGCACCGGGGGCCCGGCCGCTACCGCTCGGTCAGTGCGCGCGGCCGCGCTTACGCCGCCGCCGCTCGGCGGGGCTCGGCTTGCGCGGCTTCTGTGTGTGCGTCCGGCCGCCCGCGTGCCGCCCGTGCGCGGCGGCTGCGGCCGAGTGGTGGCGTGCGCCGGATGCGCGCCGGCGCGCATCGCGCACCATGTAGACGGTGATGCCGGCCATCAGCCCGATCGCGACGACGCCGATCAGGATCGCGTCGAGGGCGCTGATGCCACCGCTGGAGGAGGTCGACGAGGTTGTCGTCGTGCCCGACGGCGTGATGATCTCGTTACCGGTGTCCGAGCCCAGCGACAGGCCACCGGATCCGACCGTGGTGGTCGCGGCGGCGTACGCCGTGCCGGTCCCGACGAAGCCGAGAGAGAGCAGCACGAGCAGCAGCGCCGTCGCTCGCACCAGCCGGCCCGAGCGCGGGCCGGCACCGATTGATCGCAAGGTCTTGCTCATCTGTCGTGCTCCCCGGTAGCTCTGCCGACGACCTCTGGTCCCTGAAGCGATCGCTCCGTCCGCAGCGGACGACCCCCGGCCGCCGTCAGTGCTCGGAGGCGAGCGGCCCCTTCATGCCCGGGGTCTGCGGCGAGTTGCGGTAGGGCTCCTCGGTGTCCTGGATCTCTTCGTGGTAGACGCTCTCGACGTTGACCGACCAGATGTCGTGGTCGGTGCCGAGGACGATGTTGTCGACGGCGCGCATCGCCGTCAGCATCGAGTGATCGGAGTTGTTGTAGCGATGCAGGCCGTTGCGGCCGACCTGGGTGAGGTTGCCGATCGTCTCCAGCCAGCCACGGATCGTCGCGACTCGCTCGGCGTAATGCTCGTCATAGATGGGGTAGGCCTTGTAGACGCGCTCGACGAAGCCGAACCGGACATGCTCGGCCTTCGCCAGGTGCAGCTTCTCGATCTCCTCGCCAGCCATCTTCACCAGCTGCTCGTCGGGCGTGTTCCAGAACTCATCGCCCTCGAAGCAGAAGTACTCCATGCCGATCGCGGCGTCGGTCGAGCCCTCCGGCACCATGTACGGGCTCCACGACTTGAAGTTCTGGATACGCAGCACCTTCACGCCGGGCTGGTGGATGTAGATCCAGTTGTCGGGGAACAGATCCTCGCCCGTGATCACCAGCAGCACCGTCAGGAACTCGCGGTAGCGCAGACCCTGCGCCGCCTCGCGCACCGCCTCCGGCGCCGTCGGCTCGGTGATGCCGACGGTGGAGCGCAGTGGCAGCGAGGAGATCACGTGCGAGGGCGTGAGCGTTTCACCGCCGGCGATGACCTCGACGATCTTCCCATCGCGCTCGACGAGCTTGGTGACCGGGGCGTTCAGGCGGATCTCGCCGCCCTTCGCCCGGATCGCGTCGGCCATCCGCTCCCACATCTGGCCGGGGCCGAGGCGGGGGTAGTGGAACTCCGAGATCAGCGACTTGATCTTGTTGCCCCTGTTACCGAAGAACGCGGCCTTGGCGGCGCTGAAGAACGACAGCCCCTTGATCCGCTGGGCAGCCCACTCGGCCCGGATCTCGGTCGCCGGCACGCCCCACAGCTTCTCGGTGTATGTCTTGAAGAAGTGGTGGTAGAGGCGGTAGCCGAAGCGGTTCGACACCCACGCCTCGAACGTGCTCTCGTCGCCCTTCGGCTTGATCTTCGCCCACAGGTAGGAAGACATGCACAGCGTCAGCTCCCAGAGGCCGAGCTGCTTGATCACGTCCATACCCTCGAGCGGGTACTCGAGAAACTTGTCGTTCCAGTAGATCCGGCTCTGACGCGGTCGTAGCAGGAACTCGTCGCCCATGATCTCGGCCCAGAGGTCGTCGACTTCCTTGTTCTTCGTGAAGAACCGGTGGCCGCCAAGATCGAAGCGGAAGCCGTCGCGGACCGTGGTCCGGGCGATGCCACCGAGCTCGCCGGTCGACTCGAGGACAACCACGGGCTTGCCGAGCTTCACGAGCTGGTAGGCCGCAGTCAGTCCGGCGGGGCCGCCACCGAGGACGACGACCGGATGCTCTGTCGTGATGTCGTTGCCGCGCGTCTGCGCGTCAGCTGCAGTTGTCTCGGACACTTACGACACTTTCTGGTAGAGAACGGCTGAGTCGGCGACGCAACAGGCGCCCGGGTAACTGGTGGGCCCCCAGTCGATTGCCTTCAGTTGCTTGTCGGCGGCGATGATCGCCCCCCATTGGGCGGATCGTAGCCGAATGAGCTCGGTCCACGGCTGGGTCCACTGTGCGTTTCCCTCGGTCAGTGGCTGGATGTAGAGAATGCGCTGGCCGACCTTCAAGTAGCTCAGGATCGGGTCCAGGGTGCGCTTCGGATTGGCCGCCTTATAGCGCGTCATCGCGTTCTGCCAGTTCACGAACGACGGATCCTTCAGCATCCCGAAGGCGGTGTTCGCGTACTTCAGACCCGCCGGGAAGTAGTAGTAGGCAAGCGGTGTCTGCTCGGGCTGGCCGACCACGACGACGTCGCCGGGCTTCAGCTGTCCGGACATCTCGCCGGCGATCTCGTGCATGTCGCTCTTATTGGTCGGCGCGTAGATCTGCGGATGTGCCAGCGTCGTGCACGCGAACAGCAGCGCGAGGATGCCGACCACGCGGGCGCGCGAGAGGCCGAAGGCGACCATCAGCAAGAGCGCGCCGACGACCGGCGCGAAGTAACGTGGCACCCACGCCGGTGTGATCTGCGAGGCAATCCACGCGAGCGCGAAGGTCAACACCGTCACCGCGAAGATCGCGATCAGTGCCCGCGTCTGAGGGCTGCGGCGGTGCGCGCGGCCGAGCAGCCGCCAGACTCCCCAGAGCGCGACGGCGATCGCGACGAGCGCGATCGACTTGCCGCCGAGGACGTTCTGCGCGATCTGGATCGGCAGTCCGAAGCGGGGCTTCGCGTCCCACGGGGCGGCGGTGTGGCGAGCCTGGAAGAGGAAGTTCGGCAGCCAGGGTAGGTACAGGATCACGACCGCGGCATACGCGATCACGGTGTCGCGGACGAAGCCGTGCCGCTGCTCGGCGTCGAGCTGGCGCCAGACGAGGACAAGCGTGATGAAAGAGGCGAGACCGAAGAACAGGCCCCACGAGTGGGTGTACAGCATCAGCGTCTGGCCGATCGCGAACAGCGCCAGGAACCAGCGCCGGCGCAGGACGAACCCGGCGACGTAGCCGACGGTCGTCAGCAGGCCGAGCAGCACCATCAGCGCGTACATCCGCGTCTCGGTGCTGTAGGCGATCATGAACGCGTTGGACGCGAACAGCGTTGAGGTGAAGACGGCCGTGCGCTTGTCGAAGATTGTGCGTGCGCCCCAGTAGGAGACCGGCACCGTCAGCACCGAGAGCGCGATCGAGAGCGCGTGCGTGCGGCTCTCGCTGTCACCGAAGATGCTGATCCAGACGTGCAGCAGCATGTAGAACAGCGGCGGCGAGCCGTCCATCCGCATGATTCCGGGGATCGCCGAGAGCGGGTGCGAAGCGATCCCGACGGTGATTGCCTCGTCCATCCAGAACTGGGAAGAGGCGTTCCGACTGAACGTCACTGCGGCGACAAGCATCAGCAGCACCAGGAAGGCGCTGATCAGCAGCCATTGCGGATGGCGCGCAACCCAAGCGTAGGCGCGGCGCGTGAGCTTCCACGGGCCAGCCCACCAGGCCGGCGACTGTGTCGGATCCCCACCGCTGCTCCCGCCGGCAGGCGAGGGCGCTGAGGGCGTGGAAGGTCCTGAGTCGGTCGTCAAGGTCATCGAGGGAATCCTAACGACCGCAATCTTTATAGAAGATAACGGGGTCTGTGACCGTGATCCGGAAGTTGGCGCCGCGCTCGATCCAGTAGCCGACCTGGTCGTTCGTGGGCGACCAGTTGACGCCGTAGCTTGAGCCCGTCTGGAAGACGACGTTCGGCAGGACGCTTGAGGCGGTGAGCGTGGCCGCGGCGATGCGACTGGTGGGCACGTCCAGGTACCATGCGACCTCGGGCACCTGGTAGTTGTTGGCGATGACCGTGCCGCACCGCAGCAGCGCGGCGGCGCCGCCGTTCGTGGCGACGAGAGCCTGAATCTCCTCCCGGGTGCGCGCCTCGTAGCGCGCCTCGGAGCGGATCGAGCTCACACTCGGCAGGGTGCTGCCGACCCAGCCCGGAACAAGCAGGAAGACCAGTGCCAGCAGTCCTGTCGCCGGTGCCGGCAGCCAGCGTCGCAGCCGGATCGAGGCGCGCTGGCGGCGCTCGAGCTGGCGGCCGGCGAAACGCGCGAGCGCCGTCGCCGCCCAACCGAAGCCGACGCCGCCACAGAGGCTGACGGCGGCCGAGCCGAACATCGCATAGCGCGGGTTACCGGCGAAGCCGACCTGGGTCTCGGCCGCGACGAGCAGCCACCAGCCGACGCCGAACGCACCGATCCCCAGATAACCGAGCAGGCCCCACTCGTGGCGTTCCGCCGGCCGCCAGCGCCAGCGCCGCCGCAGTCCGGGGCCGCTCGCTCGCACCAGTCGCCAGAGCTGCCAGAGCGCGACGATCAGGCCGCAGACCATGAAGATCTTGACCCTGGTGAGGAGCATGCCCCACTCGACGGTGTGCAGCTCCTGCCAGAACGGGAACGAGGAGTTGGCGGCGCTGCTCGCGCCGCGACTGGTCAGTGCCCTGCCAGCGGCGCTCTCGCCGCCGATGTGGGTGGGGATGAACCATGCTGCCAGGGCAAGCACGACGAGTGTGATCACGAGTGCGCGGGTGCGCCGGTCGTGCCACATCAGCCAGGCGCCGTAGGGTAACCACACCACCCAGGACTCGGGGCGGTTCAGCACCACGAACAACAGCAGCGCGAACGCCTGCCGGTGATGCCCGTCGGCTGCCCGCTCGGCCGCGATCATCATGAAGCCCAGGGCCACGGCCTCGGAGTAGCCCACCAGGGCGTCCCCGGGGAAGCCGCGCGTGAGCGCGATGCAGATGGCCGCGACGATGCTCGACAGCACCGCCGGCGCGAGACGCAGCCAGCGCGGCGTGTCAACCGAATGCCCGGCCGCGGCGTCGCGGTCGGCGCCGTGGGAGCCGAGGGCGCCGAGGGCGCCGTGGGAGCCGAGGGCGAGCGTCAGGCGGAAGCTCAGCTTCAGCGCCATCAGCACCGTCAGGACATAGCCCGCGCGCGCGACCAGCAGCCACAGGTACGGGGAGGACCCGCCGAACAGCGCGAAGATCGTGGTGAAGACCATCGGCATCGGTTTCCAGCTGGACCCCGAGGCTTGCAGCGAGAGCGTGCCGTGCACGATCTCGCGACCCCAGATAAGCCACGACCAGGGGTCGTAGCTCGGGGTCGAGGGGAAGCTCAGCGACAGCGCCGAGACCACCAGCGATACGACCACCAGCCAGACGTAGAGCCAGCCGCCGGTCAGGAGCCGCCGGGCGCCGCGGTCGCTTGCGTGACTCGCGTCGGCCGGGCCGATGGTGCTCTTTGCTACCGCCGCCTGCAACTTGCCGTCCACCCGAGCCGGTGGGTCTGTTCTTCGTACATCAGCCGAGCGCCGCGCACTTCTCGACGATCTTCGCCTGCGAGAGCGACGCCTCGTTGGGGTACAGCAGGACGTTGTTAATCAGCTCCGCGCCCTGGGCCTGACCGGTGATCTTCAGCCCCTCGGCGAAGCCAGGCGTCGGCTCGTAGATGATTGTCGGACCGGTCGGCAGCGGTCCGGCCTGGATCGCGGGATGTCCGCCCGTGGTCGTGACGTCCGCGGCATCGACGTGGTTGGCGCGCAGGCACTCGAACGCAACCCGGCGCGGGCTCAACGTCGCCAGGTGGTTCTGCTGATAGGGCGCAGCGGCCGGGGACCCGACCTCGGGCTTGGCGGTGGCGCCACAGCCACTGATCGCGACGCACATGACGATCCCGAGTGCGAGTTTTCTAGCCGAAAGCATTGGCGTCAGCGTACCCAAAGCGGCACGCCGAGGTCGCTGCACGGTCCTGGTCGCCGCGATCCGCCGGGCTGGTGGCCCGCTGGCCACCAGCCCGGGGCACACCCTCTTGACAGCCCCTGACAAACTGGGAGTGGTGATGAGCACGATGACTTCAGTTCTCTCTGACGGCACGATTCGTGAGTTGGTCGCCGCCGGCCGCATCCAGATCGATCCGTGGGATCCGACGATGCTGCAACCCGCGAGCGTGGATCTGAAGCTTGGTAGCTCCTTCCGCGTCTTCCACAACCACCGCCTGGCGGCGATCGATCTGCGGAACCCGCCGGCCGGCCTGACCGATGAGGTCCTGGTCGACGACGACGAGCCGTTCGTGATCCATCCTGGCGAGTTCTGCCTCGGCCGCACGGTTGAGCACGTCGGGCTCCCCGACGACATCGTGGCGCGGATCGAGGGGAAGTCGAGCCTCGGCCGCCTGGGACTGATCGTCCACGCCACCGCCGGCTTCTGCGACCCCGGCTTCCGGGGCACGCTGACGCTCGAGCTGAACAACCTGATGCGCGTCCCGATCGAGCTCTATCCGGGCCTGCCGGTCGCGCAGCTCTCGTTCATGGCACTTGACCGGCCGGCCTTACGGCCGTACGGCAGCAAAGGCCTCGGCAGTCATTACCAGGACCAGGTTGCCGCCACGGAAAGCCGCTATGAGGGCGGCCCTGCCGGCCGCCGGTAGCGACTGTAGGCGCCGGGGGGTGGGTACTACATTCTGTAAGTGGGCAAGTTGTGGCAGATGTAACGAAACTTGACTCGAGAGGATTGCAATGACCAGCGAAACCGGACAGCTTCAGGCTAGCCAGGGTGTCACCGGCGGCGAGACGCTGACGATCACGGATAACCGGACGGGTCAGAGCTATGAGGTGCCAATCGAGGACGGCACGATCCGCGCGACCGAGCTGCGGAAGATCAAGGTCGGTGACGACGACTTCGGGCTCATGACCTATGACCCGGCGTATATGAACACGGCGTCCTGTCGCTCGGCGGTGACCTTCGTCGACGGTGACCGCGGGATCCTGGAGTATCGCGGGTATCCGATCGAGGAGCTGGCCGAGAAGTCGACCTTCCTCGAGGTTGCCTATCTGTTGATCTACGGCAAGCTGCCGACCCAGAAGGAGCTCGATGAGTGGAGCGGCGTGATCCGGATGCACACGTTCGTGCACGAGGACGTCAGGGAGTTCATCAAGGGCTTCCGCTACGACGCGCACCCGATGGGGATGCTGGAGGCGCTGGTCGGCGCGCTCTCGACCTTCTTCCCCGAGGCTGGTCAGGTCAAGGACCCGGTGCTCCGTGAAATCCAGGTAGACCGGCTGTTAGCGAAGATGCCGACGCTGGCGGCCTTCGCCTACCGCCATAAGCTCGGCATGCCGTTCATCTACCCCGACAACGAGCTCAGCTACGCCGGGAACTTCCTTTCGATGCTGTTCAAGACCAGCGAGCTGCGCTACGTGCCGGACCCGAGGCTCGAGCACGCGCTCGACGTCCTCTTCATCCTCCATGCCGACCATGAGCAGAACTGCTCCACTAGCGCCGTACGCAGCGTCGGCTCCTCGCAGGTGAACCCGTTCTCCGCGGTTGCCTCCGGCATCGCCGCGCTCTACGGCCCGCTCCACGGCGGCGCCAACGAGGCGGTGCTGCGGATGCTGCGGCGGATCGGCTCAACTGACCAGGTGCCCGACTTCATCGAGGGCGTGAAGGCCGGCAACGAGCGGCTGATGGGCTTCGGCCACCGCGTGTACAAGAACTTCGACCCGCGCGCGAAGATCATTAGGACGGCCGCCCAGGACGTGTTCGAGGTAACCGGCACCAATCCCTTGCTTGACGTGGCGATGGAGCTGGAGAAGATCGCGCTCGAAGACGACTACTTCATCTCGCGCAAGCTCTATCCGAACATCGACTTCTACTCGGGCCTGATCTACGAAGCGCTGGGTATGCCGGTCGAGATGTTCCCGGTCCTGTTTGCGATCGGCCGCACCGCCGGCTGGGTCGCTCAGTGGCTGGAGATGATCCAGGATCCCGAGCAGAAGATCGCGCGCCCGCGCCAGATCTACACAGGGGCGCGGGGCGCGGCCTACGTGCCGATCGGCGAGCGCTGAGGAATGATCGGCGCCGCGCTGCCCGAAGGTATCGAGGTCACTCATCTGGCGACCGCGACCGCGACCGCGACCGCGACGGATGATCGGATGGTGCGCCTGCGCGCACCGCTCGACGTCCACTCGTTCGGAATCAACCAAGTGATCCTGCAGCCGGGGCAACGCAACCGCATCCACAGTCACACCGCGCAGGAGGAGGTCTACGTGGTGCTGGCGGGGACGCTGACCCTGGTGCTCGAGGGCGAGGGACACGACTTCGCGCCCGGTGCGGTCGTGAAGGTCGCGCCGGGCGTGCGCCGGCAGCTCACGAACCGCCAGCGCGAACCGCTCTCGCTGCTCGCGGTCGGCGGCCTGGCTGCGCACCAGCACAACGTCCATGACGGCGAGGCGTTCCTGAGCTGGGACGACCCGTCGCCGCGGCTCATCGGCGACGTGCCGCTGCCCGACGACTGCCCACCCGACCCCGCGTGACTGCGCCCGACGGCAGAAGGCTGCACGCGGGCGCCTAGGACTCGGACGGCTCGGCCGTCAGCCGCGGCCGCTGCTCTGACTGCTGCTGACGCGCCGCCGCCGCGCCAGCCTCGGCAGGCGCGCCGTGGCCGACGAAGTCGCGCGGCCGGATCAGCACGGTCGCCAGCACGGCCGTGACCAGTGCGGTCACGCCGGAGACCAGGAACAGCGTGTTGAGGGCGTGGGCGTAGGTTGTGAGTGTCGGGGCGCCAGGACCGGCGGCGAGCTCGTGCGCGTAGAGCGAACCGAGCGCGGCGATCGCCGTGGCGATGCCGACCTGGCGGAAGGTGTTGTTCATCCCCGCCGCCATGCCCGAGTCCTGCGGCCGGACGACGCCGACGGCGGTTGACGCGAGCGGCGGGTTGATCATGCCGGAGCCGAAGCCGGCGACGACCAGGCCGGGGATCAGGTGGGTCCAGTCCGAGCTGGCGCTGAGGCCGCCCATCAGCAAAAGGCCGATCCCGACGCCGAACAGGCCGGGGCCGATCAGCCAGCGGACCGGGATGTGGGCCGAGAGGCGACCGGCCGGCACCGCCGCCAGCATCGCCGCGACCGTCGCCACCGCCAGCCGCGTGCCCGCGCCGAGTGCCGAGTAGTGGCGCACGTCCTGAAGGAAGATCGTGATGTAGAGGAACATCGCGTACAGCGAGGCGTTCAGGCCGAAGGCGGCGATCGAGCCACCGAGGAACGCCGGCTTGCGCAGCAGCCGGATGTCGAACATCGGCTGGCGGCGGGAGTACTCGATGATCGGGAAGGCGGCAAGCAGCACCACGGCGGCGACCAGCGATCCGACCACGCTCGTGCTGGCCCAGCCGCGGCGGCTGGACTCGATCAGCCCGTAGACCAAGACGAACAGGCCGGCCGTGAAGACGGCGGAGCCGGCAACGTCGATCCGGCGGTGGGCCGCCGGCCGGAACTCCTTGACGCGGCTCAGCGTGATCACCAGGGTGAAGATCCCGACCGGCACGTTCACGAAGAAGATCCAGCGCCAGCCGATGCCGGTCGTCAGCACGCCGCCGAGTAGTGGCCCGAGGCCCGAGCCGGCCGCTGTGACCCCGCCCCAGATGCCGAAGGCGACGCCGCGCTCGCGGCCGTGGAAGGTCTGGGCGAGCAGCGCCAACGACGTCGCGAACAGGATCGCGCCGCCGGCGCCCTGGAAGGCGCGGAAGAGGATCAGCTCGATGCCGTTGCCGGCAAGCCCGCAGAGCAGCGAGCCGAGGGTGAAGATCGCGAGCCCGGTGGCGAAGACGCGCTTGCGGCCGACGATGTCGGCCAGCGAGCCGGCCGGCAGCAGCAATGCCGCCAGCGCCAGCGAATAGGCGTCGATCGTCCACTGGACGTCGGAGAAGCTGGTGTGCAAGCTGGCGCGGATGCTCGGCAGGGCGACGACCACGATCGTGATGTCGAGGATCAGCATGAACATCGCCAGGCAGCTCGCCGTCAGGGTCCACGCCTTGTGGACCGACTCGGAGTGCTGAGGAGCTGTGGCGCTTGCGGTGGCAGGCAACGGTTCGGTCATGGACGCTTACTCTATCACAAGGACCTGTATATACAAGAACTTGTGAAAACAGCCCCTTGTAACGGGTGCCGTTCTGGTCTAATGTCCTGCCCGATCAAGATGCCCGCTGACGCTGGAACCGAAGCTCGGATTGGCAGCCGTGAGCCTGGTGACGGGCGGATGCGGCGCGCGGCTGCGCCGCCGCCCGGCGCCGGGGAGCGGGACGGCCGTAGGGCGCGGGCCGGCGCCGGGGAGCTGCCCGACGGCTGGAGCATGGAGCGCGCCGAGGGTCGGCTCGGGCATCTGCTGTGGGAGACGGCGGGGCTGACGCGGTCGATCTCGGAGTCGGCGGTCGCGGGCCTGCCGCTCAGTAAGATGGGCCTTGGCTGCCTGATGCGGATCGCCGATCAGCCCGGCATCACCGTGACCCAGCTCGCCCGCGACGGCTTCGCGACCCAGCAGTCGGTCAGCCAGGTCGCCGGCCGGCTCGAGCGCCTCGGCTACGTTGAGCGGCGGCTCGGCTCAGGGCGCGGCATCGGCCTCTACATCACGGACGTCGGCACCGCGGCGATGATCGCGGGCGACGCCAGGGAACGCGAGTGCGAGCGGCAGTATCGGCAGCTGCTCGGAGATGAGCGCTACGCGACGCTGTGCGAGCTCTTGAGCGAGGCGCGGGCGCGGTTACGCGAGCACCGCGACGCCGCCGCACACGATGCTTCAGAGTCGTAGCGTGGCGCCGTTCACCCGGAGCCAGCGCTGCCAGATGCGGTAGTCGGGGCAGCGACGGGCGACCAGTGCCCAGAAGCGACGCGAGTGATTCATCTCGCGCAGGTGGCAAGCCTCGTGCCAGACGACGTAGTCGAGCGCCGACGTCGGCGCCAGCAGCAGCCGCCAGTTGAAGCTCATCGTCCCGGACCCGGAGCAGCTCGCCCAGCGGGTGCGCTGGTCACGGATCGAGAGGCGACCGTAGCTGCGCCCCAGCGCCCGGGCGGCCGCGTCGAGACGCGGCTCGATCTCGGCGCGGGCGGTCCGTCTGTACCAGCGCTCGACGGCGGGCCGCAGCCCGCCGTCGGCCGGAACCCGCAGCAGCTGACCCTGACGATGTGCCTGACGGCGGCCGGGCTCCCGTACCAGCGTCAGCGTGCTGCCCAGCAGCGGTACGGTTGCACGCAGCTCAAGCGGTGGCTGGGGCTCGGCTGCGGCGACTGCTTGCATCTAGCGGCAGATTAGGGTAAACCCCGGACATGCCTGAGATTCCGGCCCTGGAGGGCCGGCTCGGCGAGGATCCGATTCAGATCCGCGCGGGGCTGGATGGCTCGTACGAGATCGTCGAGCCGGGCAACGACCGCTGCCGGGGGCGCGTCGACATCGAGTCGATCGACTGGCAGCGCGGCACCGCGCGACTCCAGGTCTGGGTCTCGCCGCGTTTCCGTAGCCGCGGCTACGCGCGCAACGCGCTGCGGCTGATCGCCGTCTGGCTGCTCGACCGCGTCGGCCTCTCGCAGCTGCAGCTGGACGTGCCGCTCGACGACGAGCCGATGCTGACGGCGGCGGCCGCCGCGGCGTTCAGGCCGATCGACGAGGTCGACGTCGAGCACGCGCGTGGCGACCACGTCCTGCTGGTGCGGAACCGCGAGCTGCTCGACTGAGCGTGCGGCCCGCGGCCGTTCGGGCACCGGCCGGCTCGAGGCACCCAGCCGCGACCGCCGCGGCCGCGACCGGCGCAGCTCAGCGCGCGGGAATCTGGGCGCGCAGCTCGGCCAGCACGGTACGCGTCGCGGGCGAGCGGTTGAGCGTGTAGAAGTGGATCCCGGGAGCGCCGCCGGCCAGGAGGCCCCGGCATTGCTCGAGCGCGTGCTCGATACCGACGCTGACCACCTCGGCGTCGCTGCGGCAGGCGTCGAGCCGGCGCCTGAGCGCCGGCGGCACGCTGGCGCCGCACATGCTGGTGAACGTGTCGAGCTGTTTGACGCTGGTGATCGGCATGATCCCCGGCAGGATCGGCGTCTCGATCCCCAGCGCGCGGCAAGCGGCGACGAAGTCGAAGTAGGCGCGGTTCTCGAAGAAGAGCTGCGTGATCAGGAAGCTGGCGCCCGCCCGCACCTTCAGCTTCAGATAGGCGATGTCGCTGTCGCGGCTGCTGGACTCGGGGTGCAGCTCCGGGAAGCAGGCAGCCCCGACCGTGAGCCCGTACTCGCTACAGATCAGGCGGACCAGCTCGTTGGCGTGCCGCAGGCCACCGGGGTATGGCTGCCAGACCTCGCCTCTGGCGGCGTCGCCGCGCAGCGCGAGCACGTTCTCGATCTCGGCTCCGGTGAGCGCGTCCAAGGTGGCTCGCAGATCATCGACGCTCGCGCCGACCAAGGTCAGGTGGGCCATCGCCTCGATGCCGAGCTCGGCCTTCAGCCAGCGGGTGACCTCCAGCGTCCGCTGCCGGGTGCTGCCACCGGCGCCGTAGGTGACTGAGGCGAAGTCGGGCTCTAGGTCGACCAGCGCCGTCAGGGCATCGCGCAGATTGCTCTCGCCCTCGGGTGTCCGCGGCGGGAAGAACTCGAAGGAGAACACCGGCCGCATGCTGCCGGCCAGAAGCTGATCGATTTGCACGGTCTCAAGGTTCTAGCAACCTTGACAATGATTTGTCAAGGTTAGGACCGAGGGACCGGGGGGTTGCGGACCGAGGATCGGGGGTTGGGGCCCCAGGGATCGGGGTCTAGACGAGCCGCCAGTGCACGCCGTCCGCCTCGGGCTCGAGCTCGCCGGCGCGCTGCAGGTGGTGCAGCAGACAGAGCATCTCGGTCAGACGCCAGGCGATGTTGCGGTCGAAGCCGCCGTGGTAGATCGCCATCGCGAGGTCAAGCGCGGTCAGACCCCCGGCCGCGGCGTTGGTGTGCGTGATCGCGAGGCGCTGATGGACCAGGTCGGCGGTGGCGCGGATGTGCTCGTGCACATCGGCGAAGGGGCGGCCATGGCCCGACAGTGCCAGACGCGCGCCGAGCCGATCGACGATCTCCAGCGAGTTCAGGAACTCGGCGATCGGATCCGGCGTGTAGCCGTAGTCGAAGTACGGCGCGACCCGGCCGAGCACGTGATCGCCAGAAATCAGGATGCGCCGCTGGGGCTCGTAGAGGCAGATATGCGAGGGCGCGTGGCCAGGCGTCTCGTAGACCTCCCAGTCGCCGAGGTCGGTGCCGATCTTCACGCCGTTCACCAGCTCGTGCGCGGGCTCGACCAGGCCGGCGACGCCGAGGGAGTGCTCGCGCAAACCGGTCTTGAACTCTGCCAGCGCCGGCTCGGGAACGCCGCTCTGACGGCCGATATCGATCAGATGCTCGATGTAGCCCTCGGGGTCGAGCACGCTCTCGAACGCATGGGCGTGGTTCGGGTGCATCCACATCTCGGCTCCGGAGCGCTCGATCACGGTCGCGCTCTGGCCCCAGTGGTCGAAGTGCGCGTGGGTGATCACGAGCTTCGTGACCTGCTCCAGCCGCAGTCCGACCTGAGCCATCGCCGTCTCGAGCGCGACGATCGATCCGGGGTGCCCATTGCCGGCCGGCTCGTACATGCCGCAGTCGACCAGTACGATGCCCTCGCCGTCGCGGATCGCCCAGGCGTTGCAGTGCGGCACGCCCTCTAGCGGCAGCGCCAGGCGCAGGCGCCAGAGCCCCGGCAGGATCCGCTCGCCGCGGCCGAGTTCGACCTTCGCGTGTGTTGCCATACGTTTTCACCTTACCCAGGCGACGTACACTGCGCCAGACCATGATCGGCGCGAGCCCAGTGACAACCGGTGGCCGGAGGCGGCGCTGATGCCGCGACGCGAGAACCGGCGCGGAGGTCGTAGGAGAAGCGCTAGGACCGGTCCCGGACAGGGACGTCAGCCGGCCGATCAAGACGCGCGTCTGAAGGCGCCGACCACCATCTACTCGAGTGATGACGGCGGCGATCTGGAGCTGCGCGGCTCGCTCAACCTCAAAGCCCGCAGCGAGTACGCGGCTGTGCTGACGGGCGGTCTGGACCGCGAGGATGCCTACCAGCGGGCGACCGAGCTGCTGTTCGAGCACCTGGCGGTGTCCTGGACGATCTCGGGCCTTCGGATCGACCACCAGCGGGAGCTGCTGGGGCGCTATCGCATGGCCTCGCCGCCCGAGCGGCAATTCGTGCGCGAGAGCCTGCGCCGCCACCTGGCCGAGAACTTCCCGGAGATGCAAGCACCCTGAGATTGGTTACAAAACACACATGACGAGTCGCTACGCGTTGGCTAACGTGCTAGACATGTGCCATTTTCCTCATAGGGTGTGCTGAGTGCGACGCACGAAAATCGTCGCGACGATCGGCCCGGCCTCAAGTGAGCCGGACATTCTGGTGCGCATGATCGAGGCCGGACTCGATGTTGCGCGCCTTAACTTCTCCCACGGCGACTTTGCGACCCACGCCGAGACCGCCGAGCGGATCCGTAAAGCGGCCGAGACCGCCGGGCGCGAGATCGCGATCCTGCAGGATCTGCCGGGCCCGAAGCTACGGATCGGACAGGTCGAGAACGGGATCGCCTCGCTGCACACCGGCAGCCGGTTGACGCTCGTCTGCGGTGTCAACGACATCGGTAACGAGCACCGGATCTCCGTGAGCTGGGCGGGTCTGCCGGAGGCCGTCAACGTCGGCGATGTGATCTACCTCTCCGATGGGAAGATCCGGCTGCGGGTGGCTGCGATCCGCCGCGGTGAAGCCGAGATCGACACGGTGATCGAGGTCGGCGGCGACGTCGCATCGCGCCAGGGTCTGAACATCCCGGGCTCGACTAAGGGCCTGCAGTCGGTTCCGGCTGCCGACCTGGAGATGCTGAAGTTCGGCGAGTCGCTTGGCGTCGACCTCGTGGCGCTGTCATTCATCCGCAGCGCCGCCGATCTGACCGGCGTCCGCGCCCACACCCGCCTGCCGCTGATCGCGAAGATCGAGAAGCCGCAGGCCGTCGACAATGCGGAGGAGATCATCCGTGCCGCCGATTGCGTGATGGTCGCGCGCGGCGACCTTGGCATCGAGCTCCCGATCGAGGAGGTGCCGCTCGCGCAGAAGCACCTGCTGCGGTTGGCGGGCAAGCTCGGGCGTCCGGCGATCACTGCGACGCAGATGCTCGATTCGATGGTCAGCTCGCCGCGACCGACGCGCGCCGAGGCGTCCGATGTCGCGAACGCGATCTTCGACGGCACCGACGCTGTGATGCTCTCCCAGGAGACCGCGATCGGGCAATACCCGGTCGAGACGATCGCGATGATGGCGTCGATCGCGCAGCGGACCGAGCACGACCTGCCCTACGCGGAGTGGAACGAGGGCCGTCTGCGGCGCGATGCCCGCGACCCCGCCTACACGATCGCTCACAGCGCCTGCATGGCGGCGCAGGAGCTGCACGTCGAGGCGATCGTGACGCCGACCTCGACCGGCCGCACGGCACGCCTAGTCTCCGCTTACCGGCCGACGGTGCCGGTGCTTGCGCTCTCCTCCGACATCGCGACGGTTCGCCGTTGCAACCTCATGTGGGGTGTGCAGGCGGCGTGGCGCGAGCCACGACATGATGCCGACGCGATGATCACTGTGGCCGCCAAGCGAGTCGTCGAGCTCGGCTGGGTGAAGCCTGGTGCCCGCGTGGTGATCACCTCGGGGATGCCGGGCGTGCCTGGGACGACCAGCCTGATGCAAGTCCAGCGTGTCTGAGCGCGCGCCGGTCCACGGTTGGCGCGCGGCTCTGCGCGCCAACCGGGTCAGCGGGTTCAGCCGCAGGCCGGCCGTTTCAGCGCCGGCCGCGACTGAACTCCGCCTCAAGGCGACCGAGCTCGGTCGCCGGCGGATCGTCGTAGAGCCACTCCCGGGCGATGCGGTAGAAGTTTCCGCGCGCCCGCAACTGTGCCAGCAGTGCCAGCGTCATCACCTCGACGCGGATCCCGAGCAGGTGGTCTGACGGCGCCGACTCCCGGCGCAGCTGGTCGAAATACTCCGAACGGGGGTCGCTGAGGTCCATCATCACCGAGGTTGCGTCGTCCTGGCGGGCGGTGATCTCACGATCGACCGTGTACCAGTAGCTGGAGGCCCGGAAGTGAGCCAGCACGTCCTCGGGCTTGAACTCTTCCGGGTGCACGAACATGCCGGCCTCGGTGCCGAGCCGGATGATCTCCTCACCGTCACCCTCGATCGTCGCGCGCACGATCCCGCGTTCGATCTCGATGTTCTCGGCGGACACCTTCTTAAACAACCCGAAGTCCAGGAACGCCAAGCGTCCGTCAGGCAGCAGCCGGCAGTTCCCGGGGTGCGGGTCGCCCGAGAACTGCAAGTGACGGTAGCGGCCCTCGATGTAGAAGCGGAAGATGATCTCGCCGATCCGGTCGCGCTGCTCCTGATCGAGCTCGCGCATCGCCTCGAATGAGGCGCCGTCGACGAACTCCGAGACCAGCACTCGCTCGCTCGAGAGGCCGCTGATCACGTCGGGGATGGCGATGAACGGATGGCCGCGGTAGAGCCGCGCCAGCGAACGCTGGTTCGCGGCCTCGAGCTCGTAGTCGAGCTCCTCCTCGACGCGCTCGCGAATCTCAGCGCCGACCGTCGCGGGGTTCACCCCTGGAGCGATCCGCTTGACGATCCGCAGCAGCAGCCCCAGGTTCTGCAGGTCGGCGCGGACCGCGTCGCCGACCTTCGGGTACTGCACCTTCACCGCCACCGCGCGGCCGTCGTGTAGCGTCGCCTTGTAGACCTGGCCGATCGAGGCGGCGGCGACCGCGTCTGGGTTGAACTCCGCGAAGGTCTCTTCGATCGGACCGTCGAGCTCCTCCTCGATCACCTTGCGCATCTGGCGCCACGACACCTTCGGCGCGGAGTCGCGCAGCGCCGCGAGCTTCGCCTGAAACTCGTCGAGGTGCTCGGGCGGGACGATGCCGACGTCGAGGAACGAGAGCACCTGCCCGATCTTCATCGCGGCGCCCTTCATCGTCCCGAGCGCGGCGACGAGCTGCTCGGCGGCCTCGAGGTTGCGCCGCTCGAGCGCGGCCTCGCGCTGCTCGGGCGAGCGGACGACGTTCGTTGCGACCGTGCTTGCCTGACGCAGCGCCTGGCCAGCGGCGAGCGTGCCCAGCTTCGCGGTGCGGGCGATCCGCGAGGTCGGGATCTTCTCTTCGTCGTCGGTCATTGCGGGTCAGCGCCGGTCCGGGTGTGACGTAGCGGTGGCGGCCAGCGGGCCGCCACCAGCCTGGACGCGAGATCCGGGCACGATATCGTCGGCGCCGTCGGGCCAGCGCACCCAGGCTTTGGTGCCGCCGTCATAGTCCTCGGCCGCGAGGATCAAGGTCGCGGGCTGGCCGGCGACCGTGCACGGAGAGTTGCCCTCGGGATCGAGGCCGCGCCAGATCCGGACGAACGGGTTGTGTTCGAGCTCGGCGCCCACGGTGGTCGGCTCGCTGTGCCCCGGATGAATGCGAACCGCTGCGTCGCGGCGCAACAGCTTGTCCATGATCGAGTGCTTGAGGTCGGCGTAGGTTGTGTGGCCGGCGGCGTGCAGCCCGCCGACGGAGCCGTAGAACAGCGTGTCGCCTGTGAAGAGCTCGGAGCTGCCGGCGAGCAGTGCCACCATGCCCGCCGTGTGCCCGGGGGTGTGCAGCACCTCGACCGTGATCGCGCCGACCGAGAGCGGCTCTCCCGGCTGCAGCGTGCCGGTCGCCTGGGGTACCAGCTCGATCTCCAGCGGGTGGATGAGCACCTCCGCGTCGGGCTGGCTGGCGAGCACCTTGTCGAGCTCGGCGACGTGGTCGCCGTGATGGTGGGTCAGCAGCACGTGCGTGAGCGCGTAGCCGCGCTCTTCGATGATGTCCAGCAGCGCCTCCACGGGTCCGCCGGCATCGACCATCGCGGCAGCCCCACTCGCAGGGTCGGCGATCAAGTACGTGTTGGACAGCCACTGCGGGCTCGTGGCTCGCTCGATGATCACGTAGCTAAGGCTACTCAGTCGCGCGAACGGGGCAGAGATCGGATGCGGTGGCAGGCAGGCGCCGACAACGGGGAGTGGACGCGGTCGCAAACGTGCCACGAGTGCGGAGATCGCGCGGTACCCTTACGACATGGCTGAGGGTCGTACGAAGATGGGCTATCTGCTTGAGCGCCTCGCCCAGGGAGTGGCAGCTCACGACCGTGAGAACCCTTCGCACCACACCTGGGGCATCGGTATGGCCTACTTCGACGTCGAGCGCCTCAGCCTCGAGGAGGGCGAGGAGATCCTGCCGGGCATCGTGCTCCAAGCCGATGGTGGCGTCAGCGGCGCTTTCCGCGTGCTGTGCGACGGTAACCACGGCCAGGAGGACGAGGAGTCCGAGGAGGACGTCGTCAACGCCGTCTCGGAGCGGGAGCTCGAGACCGTGCGACCGGCCCGCAGCGACGACGATCGCCCGGAGCCCCTGCAGCCACCGTTCTGATTTCCGTGTCGCGGCTGTGACGATTGCGCCGCGTTCGTGACGACCTGTCACGTGGCGGTGTCAATGCGGCCTTTAGGTGTCTCCGGGCTCTTGAAGACCGGGGTCATCCCGCGCGATAGTGCGGACTGTGGGCGTTCCATTCCCCGACTCCAAGTCCGACGCCGACACCGGCTCCGACTCCCGCTCCGGCTCCGACACCGGCTCCCGCTCCGGCTCCGACACCGGCTCCCGCTCCGGCTCCGACACCGACACCGACACCGGCGCCCGCTCTGACTTCGGCTCCGACGCCTACTCCCGCTCCGGCCCGAAATCCGTAAAACCTCGAAACGCGTTTGAGCCGGCGCCGGATTGCAGAGTTCTACGTCCTATGGACGTAAAAGTCCGAACGCCGGCGGTGCCGCTGACGGTTTTCGGACTTTTACGGGTCACTGGCGTCGGCGACCGGGAAGTCGCGCGTCTGGCGTCGTTGCAGCGCGGCTTGGTGCACCGCCACCAGTTGCGCGCTGCCGGGATCACCCGTGACAAGCTCGCGACCCGGGTTCACGACGGCCGGTTAACACGTGTGCTCTACGACGTCTTCGCGGTCGGTCCGGTCGTGCCCCGGGTCGAGTACGTGATGGAGACCGCCGCCGCGATGCAATACGTCGGTTGCGGTGTGCTCAGTCACTTCAGCGCCGCAAAGTTGTGGAACATGCTGGACTCGGTCGGTCTCGACGGTCCCCGGCGTTGGGAAGAGTCGGTCTGGATCACCCTCGCCGGCAAGCGCGCCTCGGTTCCCAAAGGGATCCACCTGCGATCGGTCAAGGATCTGGATCGTCGCGACCTGCGGCGTTGTCGAGGGCTCCCGGTCACGTCGCCGGCACGCACGCTCCTCGATCTAGCGGGGGCGGTGGAGCTCTCGGAGCTGGAGAGTCTGCTCGCACAGACCGCGAACCGGGCGCTGGTGCAGGAGTCGGAGCTGCAGGATGTGATCGCGCGGGCGCCGGCGAGCACCGCGGGGATCGCAAAGCTGCGGCTGCTACTGGATTCCCCGACGCCGGCGGCTGACACCCGGTCCCGGTACGAGCGCAAGCTGCGGGCGCTGATCGCTGCAGCGGAGCTGCCGCAGCCGCTGAGCAACGTCAAGCTTTGCGGCTACACGGTCGACTACCACTGGCCGGGGCACCGGCTGGTCCTCGAGTTCGACGGCTGGCGCTTCCACAGCGGCCGGCGCTCATTCGAAAGCGATCGCCTGCGTGACCAGCGGCTGCTAGCGAGTGGCCAACGGGTGATGCGTGCCACCTATCGACACGTTGACTTCACGCCGTTCGCACTGATCGCGCGGCTCGCGGCGGCGCTGGCGCACGGCTGGCGGGTCTGAGCGCGGGCTGGCTCGGTCCCACCCGCCCCGCACACCGAGGCCGTCGGGACGTGGCTGACGCCAGCCCGCCGGCGATAGGGTTTGAACTGTGGAAGCGACGAGCGAAGTAATCGCCAGGGGACCGTGGGAACCGTCGCAAATAAAGGCGGTCTGGCGTGAGGACCACTTCCAGGCGGACCCTGAGCTGAGCCGGGCCGCCGATCGGCGAATCGCGGAGCTGCGCGCCAGCGGGTCACCCAGCTTCGACGGCCTTGCGGCACGACTTGTGCGCTTCGAGCAACGCGACGGCTCGTTGGAGCTCGAGCTGCAGCCCGAGCGCTGGGCGCTGCGACTGCAGGGGGTCGATGTGGCCGGCAGCCTCTCGGCGCTCTGCGTCGTGCGCGATCAGCAGAGCCGCTGGCTCGTCGCTCGTCGCGCGCAATGGGTCGCCTCGTGGGCTGGGCGCTGGGCGCTGGGCGCCGCCGGCGCGGTCGATGTCGGCGAGAGCCCGGTGCAGACGCTAACCCGCGAGCTTGCCGAGGAGTGGTCGGCCACGGGCGAGCGGCTCTCCGTCGAGGCGTTGCTGCGTGCCAGCACCGGCATGGTAATGCTGGTCGGGCAGTGCTGGCTCCCGGACGGGATGCAGGTCGTGGCCAACGACGAACATGACCGCTACGAGTGGTGGCCGCCACGCGTGGCCGAATGGCCGCGCGAGATCGATCCGAGCATGCGCCAGATCGGTCACATGCTGGAAGCCTGAGTTTGGCTGGTGGCGGGGGCGGCTAATCTGAAAGCAGCTCGTGCCTTCGCCTCTGGACGATCCCGCAAAAGGTCCGCGGTTAGGGATGCCATCCTATACCGTATGTACTTGTGCAGGATCGCACGAGCTGTGTGTCTGTGCACGGGGGTTGCACGTGCAGATAGTGATCCCCTGGAAATGAAGAATTGCGCTGCGGGAGAGCTCGATGGCCGTTGAGACAGGCACGTACCAAGTGGTGATGCCCGCGATGGGCGACTCCGTTGCGGAGGGCACGGTACTTGAATGGCACAAGCACGAGGGAGACGCGGTCGTCGCGGACGAGACGCTGGTTGAGATCTCGACCGACAAGGTTGACGCCGAGGTGGCGGTGCCCGTGACCGGCACGCTCGTGAAGGTCTACGTGGCCGAAGGCGAGGACGTGGCCGTCGGCGCGCTGCTGGCGGAGATCGCGCCGGCTGATGGCGCCGCAGCACCTGTGGCGCCCGCAGCACCCGAGGCGACCGAGCCGGATGACGGCAACGGCGTGGCGCCGGCCGGTGTGGAGAGCCCCGCCCCGGCAACCGCTGCAGCCCAGGCAGAGGCTCAAGCCCCGACAGCAGCGCGAACAGTCGACATCATCACTCCCGGTGGTGGCGAGAGCGTCTCCGAGGGCACGATCCTCGAGTGGACGGTGAAGCTCGGCGACGTCGTGAAGGAAGGCGACACTGTCGTCGAGATATCGACCGATAAGGTCGACATGGAGCTGCCGGCGCCGACCTCCGGGACCATCACCGAGATCCTGTTCGCCGAGGGCGAGACCGTCAGCGTCGGTCAGGTTATCGCCCGGATGAGCACCGATGCGACGACCGCTGCCGCAGTCACAGCGTCCAACGCAAGTTCCACGGGCGCGCCCGCTGGCGCGCCCACCGCTGCAGCAGCCGCTGGCAGCACTGCCGCATCTACCGCCGCCACCACAGCCGTAAGCGCAACGCCCGTCGCCCGGCGTGTCGCCGCCGTCGAAGGTGTCGACCTCGCCGGCGTGAATGGCAGCGCTCGTGGTGGTCGCGTGACGAAGGCCGACGTCCTGGCTGCTGCCGCTCAGCCTGCGCTGCCCGAGGGCGCACAGCGGATCAAGGGCGGCGCGGCGGCGCTCGCCCGCTACATGAACGAAAGCCGCTCGGTCCCGACCGCGACCTCATTCCGGACGATCACGGTCACGACCCTCGACGCCCGCCGCAAGCAGCTGAAGGCCGTCGGCCAGCGGATCTCGTTCACGCACCTGATCGCCTACGCGATCGTGCGCGCGGTGGCCGACGAGATGCCGGTGATGGCCGAGCACTTCCTCGAGCAGGGCGGCGTGCCGTACCGTGTGGGTGACGGCGCCGTGAACTTCGGCCTGGCGGTCGACGTCGAGAAGAAAGACGGCAGCCGCACGCTGATGGTGCCGGTGATCCGCGATGCCGCCGGCCTCGACTTCGCCGGCTTCGTCGCCGCCTACAACGCGCTTGTCGACAAGGCCCGGACCGGGACGCTCGCGGCCGACGACCTGGTCGGCGGCAACGTCTCGCTGACCAACCCCGGTGGTCTCGGCACCGTCGCCTCGGTGCCAAGGCTGATGAGCGGGCAAGGCACGATCGTCGCGACCGGCTCGATCGGCTACCCGAAGGGGCTTGAACGCGTCGGCCAGCGGCTCGGCGTCGAGAAGGTGATGATGATCACCTCCACCTACGACCACCGCGTGATCCAGGGCGCCGAGTCGGGGCGGTTCCTCGCGATCGTCGAGGGCTACCTGCAGGGTGAGCACGACTTCTACGAGCAGGTCTTCGCGGCACTCGGCCTGACCTTGCCGGCACTGCCCGCGCCGCCGGAGCCGCTGCTGGCCCCGGCCACCGCTGCCGCCGTCTCCGCCGAGATGCCGACCGAGGGGCTGCTGCAAGCCGTCCAGGCCGGAATGTCGCTGGTCGAGGCCTACCGCACGCACGGCCATTTGGCGGCGCTGCTCGACCCGCTCGGGCGCGAGCCCGAGGGCGATCCGGCGCTCGACCCGAAGGCCGTCGGGCTGACGCCGCAGATGATGGCGCGGATCCCCTCGCGGATCCTGCAGATCAACGTCCCCGGCGAGACGTTGGCGGAGTCGCTGCCGCACCTGCGCGAGATCTACTGCGGCTCGACCGCGTACGAGATCGAGCACATCTCCTCGCACCGGCAGCGCCTGTGGCTGCGCAAGGCGATCGAGTCGGGCACCTACAGGCAGCCACTGAACGCGGACGAGTCAAAGGCGATCCTCGGCCGGCTGACGAAGGTCGACTCGCTCGAACGTTTCCTGCATCGCACCTACATCGGGCAGAAGCAGTTCTCGCTCGAGGGCATCGACATGACCGTGCCGATGCTCGACGAGATCATCAAGCTGGCCGCGAAGGGCGGTGCCCGCGAGGTCGTCATCGGCATGGCCCACCGTGGCCGGCTGAACGTGCTCGCGCACAGCCTCGGGCGTCCCTACGGCTCGCTGTTCGCCGAGTTCGAGGGTCACGCGACGCTGGCGGTGATCACGACGATGCCCGACGGCGGCACCGGTGACGTCAAATACCATCACGGTGCCCGCGGCACCTACCCGCTGGCGAACGGCGACTCGATCACGGTGCGGCTCGAGTCCAACCCGAGCCACCTCGAGTTCGTCGACCCGGTCGCAACCGGCGCCACGCGTGCCGCGCAGACCACGCGGCAGGGTCAGCACGCGCACCAGCAGACATCGTCTGCGGTGCCGGTGCTGATCCACGGCGACGCCGCCTTCCCCGGCCAGGGTGTGGTCGCGGAAACCTTGAACCTTCAGTCGCTCGACGGCTACACGGTCGGCGGCACGCTCCATCTGATCCAAGACAACCAGATCGGCTTCACGACCGATCCGGACGACGCTCGCTCGACCCTCTACTCGTCCGACCTGGCGAAGGGCTTCGACATCCCGATCATCCACGTCAACGCGGATGACGTCGCCGCCTGTGTCGCGGCGGTGCGACTTGCGGTCGCTTACCGCGAGGAGTTCGGGCACGACGTGCTGATCGACCTGATTGGGTACCGCCGCTTCGGCCACAACGAGGCCGATGAGCCGGCCTACACGCAGCCGGAGATGTACCAGATCATCAAGAAGCATCCGCGCGTGCGCGAGCTCTACTCGAAGCAGCTCATTGCCGCTGGCGTGGTGACCGAGGGGCAGTCGAAGGAGCTCGAGGACGAAGCCTGGTCCGTGCTGGCCGAGGAGCACCGCAAGCTGAAGGAGAAGATCGCGACCTCCGAGCCGGTCTTCAGCACCGGCGAGTACGTGCTCGACCGCAGCCGCTCGCCCCAGGTGCACACGGCCGTCGGACTCGAAGAGCTGCGCGTGCTCAACGAGAATCTGCTCGCGGTTCCCGATGGCTTCACCGTGCATCCGAAGCTGGTCAAGCAGCTCGAGTCGCGTCGCGACGCCTTCGGCCCCGAACATGGGCCGATCAACTGGGCCCACGGTGAGGCGCTGGCGTTCGCGTCGCTGCTGACCGAGGGAATCCCGGTCCGGCTCACCGGCCAGGACGCCGAGCGCGGCACCTTCTCGAACCGCCACCTGGTGCTGCACGACGCGAAGACCGGCCAGGAGTTCTGCGCGATCCAGCATCTTCGCGGTGCCAAAGCGCCGATGGAGCTGCATAACAGCCCGCTGTCGGAGTCCGCTTGCCTCGGCTTCGAGCTCGGCTATTCCCAGGAGGCACCCGAGACGCTGGTGCTGTGGGAGGCGCAGTTCGGCGACTTCGCGAACGGCGCGCAGGTGATGATCGACCAGTTCATCGCCTCGGGCCTGGCGAAGTGGGGTCAGACCACGCGCCTGACGTTGCTGCTGCCGCACGGCTACGAGGGCCAAGGCCCGGAGCACTCCTCCGCCCGGCTGGAGCGCTACCTGCAGCTTGCCGCCGAGGGCAACATGCGGATCGCGAACTGCACCACGCCCGCCCAGTACTTCCATCTGCTGCGGCGCCAGGCACGGATCGCGAAGCCGCGGCCGCTGATCCTGATGACCCCGAAGAGTCTGCTTCGCCTGCCGCAGGCCGCCTCGCGCAGCGAGGAGCTGACCGACGGCTCGTTCCAGTCGGTGATCCCTGAAAGCGATTTGGACAACGCGAAGGTCAAGCGCCTCGTCCTCTGCAGCGGCAAGATCTACTACGACATCGAGGGCGACGAAACGCGTGCCGAACACAGCGACGTCGCGGTTGCGCGGGTCGAGCTGCTCTACCCGTTCCCGGAGAGTGAGATCCGCGCGCTGGTCGACTCCTACCCGCACCTCGAGGAGATCGTCTGGGTCCAGGAGGAGCCTCGCAACATGGGCGCTCGCGCGTTCATGTCACTGAGGCTGCGCCAGATCCTGACGTCCTCGTTGCACTTCGGCTACATCGGCCGGGTCGAGCGGGCGGCCACCGGCGAGGGCTATCCGGTCGCGCACGCGCACGAGCAGAGCCGGATCGTCCGCACCGCGCTCGATGCCTCGCACCCGGCGACGCACTTCCCGAAGCGGATGCCAGGCTCGCGCTGAGCGACCAAGCTCGCGCTGAGCGACGGTACTAGTCGATCCCGACGATAGCGGCGCAGCTCCAGTTCGAAGCGCCTTTGCCGCCGTCCCAGATCCGGCTCGCTACCGCGTCCTGCTCGGACTTCGGCGCCTGGTAGGCCTGGGCGCTGGCACCGCCGAACTCCTTCCAAGTGCCGGGCATGATCTGGTAGTAGCCGGAGGCGCCGGCGCCGTTCGGCGGCAGGTTCTGGCCGCCGGACTCGCACATCACGATCTCCTCGGGGATCGCCCAGCCACCGCTGGGGGCGGCACTGCTGCTGCCGCTGCTGTAGGTGGTGGCACTCGACGAACCCGAGTTGGCGGCTGCCTGCGCGGCTGCTGCCGCGGCCGCAGCAGCAGCACGCTGGGCGGCAAGCTCCTGCGCCTGCGCCTGTGCGACCTCCGACGCCAGCTTGGTGCCGCGGGCGCGCGTGGCCGCCAGGGCCGCGGCATGTGCCGCCTCGACGTGGCTTAAGGCGGTGCGCCGCGAGTTCAACAGCGTCTCCATGCCCGACAGCGCCGAGAGCTGAGTCCGCTTCTGCGACGTGGCCCGCTCCTCGCCTGCCTCTAGCGTCTGCAGGCGCTGCTCGGCGCTGACCGCCTGGGCCTTGGCGCTGCGTGTCAGCGCGATGATCTCCTGCTCGGCCGCGTTTGCGTTCTTCAGGTACTGGACCTGGTCGAGCATCTGTTTAAAGCCGGAGGCGTTGACCACCAGCGAGACCAGCGACTGCCGCGGCGACTCGTAGCGGCTGACGAGCTCGGCCGCCAGCGCCTCGCGGGCGCTGCGCAGGCGAGTCTGCAACGTCGCGATGCGTGCCTGCTCGGTGCGCGCCGCGGCCTGGTCGCGCTCGAGCTGCGTCTGGTCGCCGTTAAGCTCCGATTGGACGCCTGATACGCGCGACTGCATCAGCGTGACTTGCGAATTGATCTTCGTCACCTGGGCTTGCAGGGCGCTGACCGTGCCCGCGAGGCTCGAAGCCTGCGCCTTATTGGCGCCCAGCTCGGATTGGAGCTGGCTCAAGCTGTCGCCGGTGGCGGCGGGCGGCCGGGCGCTGAAGGCGCACAGGAGAGAAGCCGCCAGTGCCACCGCGGTCCCCATGAGTACGCCCGGCAGCCTCTTATGTCTTCTTGCCCTGAGAGTCATAAAGTCGGCTCGCCGAACCCGGTCCCGCTTGGCCGGAGCCCAGCGATAACCGCCCACCGTAGCAACTCGGGGGCGGCGCTGCGGCGCGCCGGGTCGGCGCGGTGCGGTCGCCGGCACTGGGCCGGCCGGGCCGCGAACGGGGTGGGGCGCGAGGTGGAGAGCGG
>Ga0255363_100079_pt1 | contig 29153 bp, 20 predicted proteins | sample GFST100metaG_FD_186007 | JGI IMG/M metagenome (GOLD analysis project Ga0255363, IMG submission 186007) | Peat soil microbial communities from Stordalen Mire, Sweden - G.F.S.T100 | ecosystem: Environmental > Terrestrial > Soil > Wetlands > Peat | place: Sweden: Norrbotten County, Stordalen Mire... | reverse complement strand
GACTTTCGTCGTAAATAACAACACTGGCTATGTGATAGCTTACAAGGCCGTACCCAGCGACTATAACACCTACCTAGCGCAAGCACAGCGAATAATGAACTCATTTGTGCTGACATAATCAAGACGCGGACACTCCGGATGGGTAGAGAGCCGCTTCTCTGCCCCCTATTTTTTTGTTTTGCAAGTCTAGTCGAGTTAGCGCGAACAGAATTACAGCAAACGCTGTACGAAAAATAGGTGCGGCCTTCGCGTCTTTGCAAAAAAAATTCTTTCACCAAACTGTGTAAGATACGCCGGCCATCTCAGAATCGACGGCCGACTCGCTTACTTGGTCGCAATGACCAATACTTACGCAATAAAGTAGTCCCGATGTAATGCTGTGCTTTCTGATTTGGCTGGTCACCTCTCTTAATTTAGTCAATAGTATCTGCACTTCACTCCTATTTGTATTTTTTCATTATTAAACGTGATTGATACACGAAATTAAGCAGCCTAAACGAAAGAGCGCTTTTATGCGTGCAGACCCGTCACGGAGCTGATGTCAACACGAAACGCTTTCTTGCTATCAAACGAATGCCTTTTGCGAACAGTGACTGTTGATTCTCAAAGCGAATCGTACAGGTAATCATAGGACAAGTGCGAGTCCACTATCTGCGTCTTCCCGCAAGCAAGCGATTCCCTCGTCGCGCCAAAATCAGCACAATGGATCAACGTTTTACCATTTCCTATTTCCGCGGCCTGATGTGCGTCGCTGGTCCCAATAACGGGTTTATCATATTGACGAGCGAGCTGTTGCGCAAGCGCGTTGCGCGAGGCGCTCGTTTTCGAATTGAATCCCTCAATGAGATCAAGCCTCTCAATGGCCTCGGGACGTAATAGGTTCTTCCCGACTCGGAATGGGTGCGCCCAAAAAACTATTCCACCTTGCGCTTTGACCTCGGTGATTACGTCCGCGGTGTTTCTGGACTTAATTTCCTCTGTGAGAAATAAACCGATCAGGTCCTCCTTGTTCGCCGTTTCAATTTCTGAGCCGACGATGACCAAAAAATCAGAATCGTCATTCAACCTACGCGTCTCAACTGCGCCCTTGATGGTTAGGTGATCAGCGACGGCAATGCCGTCCAATCCCAGTTTCTTTGCGACCTTGAGAATGGTGGCCGGCGCCATTGTACAATCGCCCGAGTATTTTGAGTGAATGTGCAGATCAAAGATCACGTTCCTTGCACCTCGATCGACGCGTCCATCGGCTACAAACTGATCGGCGTTCGCCTGCGAAAATACTCAAGCCTACTAATCCAATGGCGGCCAATAAGCATTTGTATCTTTCGCCATTCTTTCCGCAACCAGGAGTTTCTGGCCGAGGCGGTCCTGAAAAAAGAAGAAACGGTTAAGCGTAGCGCCACGTTACAACCGTCTATGAAAACGCTCGTCGTTTTTTATTCTCGCACCGGTATCACCAGAAAGGTGGCTGAAACGATCGCGCGACCCCTTCTCAGGAGACGTCGAGGAGATTTTCGCTAGAGAAGATCGAAGCGATTTTTCCGGGTACGACCTCTTGCGCGAGGAGGCGGTCCTGAAAAAGCCCGTAGCCATCAAGGCCACGAAAAGGGATCCTGCCCGTTACGATCTCACGATCGTTGGCACGCCGATATAGGTTCAAACCGTATCAAGTCCCGTGAGGGCCGACATCTCGCGCAAGAGAAAGCGATTCACTCGTGTTGCGTTCTTTTCCACCCAAGATCGTTCAGGGGCAGAGAGCGCGTTTGAAGAGATGCAAGAACTGTGCAACGCGACCCCGGTTGCCACCGTCGAAATTCTGCACCAAGACGTAGAAGACAACTTGTACGTTCAGAAGATCGAAAGCTTTCTAGCGCGTATCAGCAATCTGTAAGCGGTCCTTTCAAGCTCAAAGCGCCTAGCCATCCTGCTCGCAAGCGGCCGCCGTAGGGTTCGTGAAGCGTGCGCTGAGTAACAAACTAAAGTTGTTATAAATCTTAAAATAGTTACTGGGTCTATTTTACGGTGCCTCGGTCTTAAATCACTAAGGTCGTTAACGGAAGCTCAGTTGATTCCACAGAAAGCGTCGATGCATGGGTTGTCTCACGCTTATCGTGAGCTTGTTGGTTCTGTGGAAAAAGGGACACGTTGGATATGTCGCGAACGGGCAAAAGTTAACGACCTTAGACTATTTTTTATGACGCTTATCAGGTCTAGAGGGGCTTTACACGAAATAAGCGAACGCGCGATCACCAACTCCTAGCAGCGCCAGTACAACGGTAACCCTCCTCGGCCTTTGCGCGCGGCTGTCTTCGCCACGCTCCGCTGATGCCGGCTCTACTGAGAACGGTATTAATATCGGACTGCTCATATGGGTTAGGTGGAGCAGCATGGACGTAACGGATTTACCGGAGAAGATTGCACGTTTTTATACTCAGCCAGACTTCAAGGAGCTGTATCCGCCGCAAGCCGAGGCACTAGATTGCGGGCTGCTCAACGGCACGAGTATGGTGGTCGCGACGCCCACCGCTTCCGGCAAGACGCTGCTGGCAGAATTCGCGATGCTCAATTCGATCGATAAAGGCGGCAAATGCCTTTATATCGTCCCCCTAAAGGCGCTGGCTTCAGAGAAGTTCGACCGATTCTCGCTATTTACCGCGTCTGGCGTGCGGGTCGGGATCTCAACGGGAGACTACGACGTTCGTGACGACAATCTGGGACGTAACGATATTATAGTGACCACTTCGGAAAAAGCAGATTCACTGCTGCGAAATGGCGTTTCGTGGATGCAGGCACTTAGCGTCGTCGTCGCGGACGAGATACATTTGTTGGACTCGATAGATCGCGGTCCAACGCTCGAGGTAACGCTAACTAAGCTTAAGAGACTCAATCCGACAGCTCAAATTCTCGCGCTCAGTGCAACGGTTTCCAATGCCGACGAGATGGCAGCCTGGCTTGACGCGAAACTCATAAGAAGCGACTGGAGGCCCGTCGAACTGCACGAGGGCCTTTATCTTCCTGAACGCGCCGTTATCACGTTCGTTCACGACGCGCCACCGCGTAGCGTTGTAAAAAAAGCCGTTTCAGATGGAGCGACCGACCCGGCGATAGCACTTGCCATCGATACGTTGCGAGAGGGCGGCCAATGCTTGATCTTCGTCAATACACGGAGAAATGCCGAAAGCCTTGCAAAGAGAATCACAACGACGCTGCAATCACAATGCGATTTCGACTGCGAGGAGCTTGCTTCGAAAATCCACGGGGAGGCTGGGATTGTTGAGAAGCTCGCCTACTGCGTGAGGCGCGGGGCGGCATTTCACCACGCCGGGCTTCTCAGCGACCACCGGAAACTCGTCGAAACGTGGTTCCGCGCCAACCTTATCAAGGTCATCGTCTCGACGCCTACGCTCGCATCGGGGCTCAACCTTCCTGCCCGAAGAGTCGTTATTAGAGATTACAAGCGTTACGACGCGAACTACGGTATGATGAACATTCCAGTGCTCGAATACAAGCAAATGGCCGGTCGCGCGGGGAGGCCTGGATTCGATGCGTACGGTGAGGCAGTTCTCATCGCCAAATCGCTGAGTGAGTGTGAGGCGCTCGCAGACCACTATATTCTCAGCGAGCCCGAAGACGTCATTTCAAAACTTGGAACGGAGACGGCGCTTCGCGTGCACGTTCTCTCGACCATTTCAAACGGTTTCGCACACACGAGGGCTGCTCTCGAACAGTTCTTCGACGCGACGTTCTTCGGATTTCAGCAAAAGACGGGACTGAACCTCTTGCGATATGCGATTGACCGCGTTTTGGCATTTCTCGAAAATGAAGAGATGATTGTCGACTCTAGCGGGCGTGTCCAGGCGACGACTTTTGGGCATCTGGTATCGCGGCTCTATGTCGATCCGCTGACTGCGGTGAAGATACGGAGAGGACTAAACAACGCCGAGACGGTCAGCGACGTATCGCTGCTCCACCTAATCTGTTCCACCCCGGACGTTAAGCGCCTGTTCATGCGAAGCAAGGATTACCGAGTGGTAACTGAATTTGTCAATCAGCATCTCGATGAGTTCCTAGATGAGATTCCTGATCGATTCAGAGACGTCGACTACGACTGGTTCCTCTCTGAGGTAAAAACGGCAATGCTCGTTAACGACTGGATAACGGAAGTCAGCGAAAAGGAGATCACCGAAAGCTACAACGTCGGGCCAGGCGACATCAGAAATCTCGTCGATACGGTGCAGTGGGTGAGTCACGCGCTCGCCGAGCTCGCGACCTATCTCAAGGTTCCGTCAAGGAAACAAGCCCGGGAGCTCACAGCGCGCATTCAGTTTGGTATCAATCGCGAGCTCCTCGATCTCGTGCAACTGAAAAATATCGGCCGGGTCCGTGCTCGAAAACTGCACGATGCAGGTTTCACAAGCCGAAAAGAACTCAAAAATGCTCCTTTTGAACCGGTGGCGGCGCTTGTCGGTCCTGCGGTCGCGTCAGATGTCTTTACGCAACTCGGCGAGCACCGTGGCGTTCCTGATCGAAAGGATCAAGGGGATACGTTTCTCACGGACGAGTGAGTTAACCCATGCAATATGACGTTGTGGCAGGAAAAATCACTATAGAGAACGTCCAGGCTTTTTTGAGGGAACTTGACGCCATTGCGCACTCAAGCAACACGACAATTCAAGCCGCCGACGCCACAAAAATCGCCGGGCAGCGACACGTTGACTGTGCGGTACGCAACGCTATTCGGTCGTTTCGCGATCATCGAAACATCGCTACAGACCTTGGCGTCGAAATCCTCCTGCACTTGAGCGCTTGCCGGCAGATACGAAAGGCGCTTGAAATGGGCGTTCACGAAGGGGAGATGGACGTGTTGTTGATTGTCGTTGGTGCAAAGAGATCAGTTGAAAGAACTGCGACACAGCTCACGGGGTTGATACGCTCAGATCCGCGGGTTATGGAGTACGACGAAACAAAAAACACGCCGTTAATGCACGCGTTTAATATCACCAAGCAGGAGATTGCAGCTGCCGGCGGGGACGCGAGAATACCGGACCTGGTGCGAGAGCGCTTGGTGCTTTTTGATGCGTTCAGATAACCCAACAAGCTTTTACAGCGCCGTGCTTGTCGGCTTCATCTGCATCAACTGCACTTTGACCACCCCGACCCTAACGTTGGCAGCGACGCCGCCGAGCACGTGAAGCAATCTATCAGGGCGCGCGTACGTTGACCCACAGGTGCAATTCGTAGGTCTTGTCAAATGAATCAACGAGCGTGAACTTCAGCTTCTGCTTTTCGCCTAAGGAAGTGACCGAGATAGATATAGGCCGTTCAACGTTTTGCCCTTGGAACAGCGTCAGATTGTCGAAACGATAGAGTGTTGAATTGCCTAGTGACACCGTGCCCGCATAGGTGTCGCTCGCGTTCTCGCGGTTGGTGATGCCGAGGATCAGAGTAAACGGCGTTCCCGAAGTCACGTTTGTGGGATATGCGACGGTCTGTCGGTTGCTATCCAACACATAGAACTCGCTGTAGGTGGCTTCGTTCGGGTGGGGCGCTAACAGGAGCGTCGTGCCAACTAAGGCGAGACAAAGACAAATTGCGGCCCCCACTGCCGGTAGTACTATCGGGTTGCCTGCGCTGACGACGAGTCGGTCAGACTGCGGAAGGCGCCGCCACTGCGCGAACGCTGATGCCGCGAACACCGCCACGAGCGCAGACATTGAGAGTGCGAGCGTCGTAAAATCTAATCCGACCGTCATCAGAAGAACAGTGCCGTCAGCAATTGAAACAAGAACGCTGGTAATAACCGCCGCCGAGATTCTCTCCAGACTCCGCAAGTCTTGTTGTTTCGGAAACAACACAACGGTTAACAAGAAACCAGGAATGAAAAACAACAGTGCGGCCCCCATGAGCAGCCGAAAAACTGACAAAACAACGGTATCTATCATGCCCCTGCCAAATCGTCGCGGTATTTATCTCTATCAAAGATAGACAAGTCGCGCCTATATAGTTAATCTCAGACGACAATGGGACAACAACGTGGGCACACCGGACCTTTGTTCGGCCTAATGAACCAGAACACAAGACTTAAGCTCAAAAAGTAAAGCCTTACTCCAATAACGTTTCTCGGCAGCAGACGTATCGATCCATCAAACCTAAGAGAGTTGTTCCGACCCTCAATGAAGAGGCGACTTGGCCTGGTGATTGAGGTTCCTGTTCGCGTGCTATCGGACGAGGGTTACCCACCGCTATATATATCATTGACGGAGACTCGAAGACGCTACGCAGCAAAAAGCCCTTGAAAAGGACGGGTGTTGCCTGTTAAGCAGCCGGGGAAGGGATCGGCGATGCAGTTCGTGTTTGCGTCTGTTCGCGCAGATTACCTCATTATGGCCGCCGGAGACGACATCTACCCCACCAGAGCACAAAATGGGTTTCGTACGCTTTCTCAACGCGTACGGCGTCATTCTTGGCTCACGGATTAAGGGCGCATCGAGGGAGTGCCATGACATACCAACGTTTTTTGGAATCGGGTGCTTACCGACGTGGCTCGGATGCTCTTCAAAGAAGATATAACTGTGACTTGTGCACGGGATTCTTGCGTACCGCGGGTACGTCGTCGGCCGCATAGACCTTGTCGCACAGAGAATTCGGATTGAAGCAGACATGTTGATTGAATGTGCGCATCCTGGACCTGGCATAGAGGAAAGGGCGATAGACTACGGCAAGCGCGCAGATCGACCCAAGGTAAGTTCCATCAGCGACGGACTGAAGATAATATCTCTCTCGCTGAAGCGATGGATGGTTCCGAGCAGGAGGCGAGCACTATAAAGATCGCGTACGTGATGGATGCAATTTATCCCTACAACATGGGGGGCGCGGACAAGCGTCTGTGGGAACTCGCGCGCAAGCTCGCCGAAAACGGAGAACACGAGATCCACATTTACGGCATGAAATGGTGGCAGGGAGCTGATACGATCGTCACGGACAACGTTCACCTCCACGGCGTGTGTAAGGCTCGGGAACTGTACAACAAGCAGGGCGTCCGCTCGATCACCGAGGCGCTCATCTACTCGTCGAGGGTCTTGCCTGCCTTGCTGAAGGCGGATTGCGACGTTATCGACTGCAACCAATTCCCCTACTTTCCATGCATGGTGGGCAAAGTTGCCTCAATCGTAAAAAGAAGACCATTAGTGGTCACGTGGCTCGAGGTATGGGACACGTATTGGCGGGAGTATCTTGGACCGATCCGCGGCAGCATAGGTAGAATTGTTGAAAGACTGACGATGCGGCTCCCTGATGGTATCGTGGCGATATCGAACAAGACGAGAGACGACCTGATCCGGTGTCACGTCAAACCCGAACGCATCGACGTCATTCCCGTCGGCATCGATCTTGAGCGCATTACGATGATCGCGCCTGCGTCGACGGCAACCGACGTGCTGTTTGCGGGAAGGCTCATCAGTGAAAAACGCGTCGATCTCTTGCTGAACGCGATTGCGATTGCGCGAACGAAGGTTCCTGCCATTAGGTGCGCGATTATCGGGGACGGTCCGGAGCGAATCTCGCTCGAAGACCTGACGTCAAAGCTTGGACTCGACGAGAACGTCACCTTTACGGGCTTTGTCGATCAAGACGGGCTCACCGCGTTCATGAAGTCATCGAAGGTATTTGTTCTCCCTTCCGAACGCGAAGGGTTCGGCCTCGTTATCATCGAGGCAAATGCGTGCAAGTTGCCGGTGATTAGCATAAGTCACGAAATGAGCGCCGTCAGGGAACTTGTTCAAGACGGCGTCAATGGTTTCCTCGTCAGCCGCGGCTCGCCCGATGAAATCGCCGACGTTATTTTGAAACTCATCAGCGACGACACACTGCGTGAACAACTGGCTGAAAACGGATTTGAAATGTCAAAGAAATTCGCGTGGTCAGATATCTCAAAAAGCATTATAGATACCTACGCGAAACTGATGAGCGACCGAAGGCCGGCCAGATGACTACGTACCACTTCTTCCGGTGCCGATCACGTGGCGGCAACAGCTCATTCCTGAACAGGCGCGAGTGCAACCCGGCATGAAAGCGCTAATTGCTTCGCCGTACTATTCCGGCGTGGGAGGGCTTCAGCAGTACACGTACAGAATCGCAGTCGGCTTGCACAACGCAGGAGTCGACACGACAGTCATAACCTGTTCGCGCGTCCTAGACGAGTCTGGCCCGACGGTTTTCACCCTTCCCCGACTTGCGACGGTGTCGAACACCCCGTTCAGTTTGCGCTGGTTTGGATCGATAAAGAAAGTTATCGACGATGTTGACCCCGACGTGGTGAACGGACATTTGCCCGTCCCGTACATGGCTGACATCGCCGCACGAGTCACTCGCGATAGGCCGTTCGTCTTGACCTACCACAATGACGCGGTGGGAATAAATACGACGACCAAGCTCTTGGTAATGGCCTATTATCGCTTCCTGGGTAGGGGCACCATTCGCCGTGCCAGTTGGATCATAACGACCTCTCAACACTACGCCGCGCATTCTCCGTTTCTCGAAGGTTACCTCAGCAAAACGTCCGCCGTGCCTCCCGGTGTGGACGTCGCGACATTCAATCCGGCAGTCGACTCTAACCACATAAGAAACAAGTACGGCCTCAACGGGCACATTATCCTTTTCGTCGGCCAGCTAAGCAAAGCCCACCGACACAAAGGGCTCCCCATCCTTATCCGTGCGCTCCGAAGTCTTGACCCAAACGTTACTCTCGTGGTTGTCGGCGATGGAAACTGGCGCTCGCACTACGCCACGTATGCGCGGCGTATCGGAGTTCAAGGCCGGGTGGTATTCGCCGGGCTCATACCCGAGGAGGAGTTGCCTCTTTATTATCGGGGAGCGGATCTCACGGTGCTCCCCACGCTCACCGATGCCGAAGGGTTCGGGATGGTTTTGGCTGAGGCAAACGCCTGCGGCAGACCAGTTATCGGTACGAACGTTGGAGGCATCCCGTCAGTGATCCAAGATCACTACAATGGATTCCTAGTTCAGCCGGGCGATCTGCACGGACTTGTGGAAGCAATACGAGCGGTGCTGAGCGATGAAGAGCTGGCAGACCGGATGGGCCACAATGGCTATCAAATGGTCAAGAGTCAGTTTACCTGGGCTCAGGCGATTGCCCGGACTATTGAAGTATACGATGGCTTAATATGAGCTCAGTTGAAAAGAATAGACTGAAGCGTCCGATCGGCTCTTTTGAATCGTAGCCCTCGAGGTTGTGTTCGTGAAAATCTGCATGGTTTCTAATCTTTACCCGCCCTACATTCACGGTGGCGCTGAGCTGTACGTCTCCCACATCTCAGAGAGGCTCAGCGAACGTCACGATATCTCTGTGATAACTGCTGTCCCCTTTGGCCAAAACGGATCGTCAACTCGCGACAAAGTAGGCGAGCGAAAAGAAGCCACGTACCGATTTTACCCGTTAAACCTTTACTCGAACTATTACTATTCGCGCAAACCCGGCTTTATCAAGCCACTCTGGCACGCGTTTGATGTCTGGAATCCACACGCATACGCCTTCACAAAGGACGTGCTGAAGCACGAGCGGCCAGACCTCGTGCACGTGCACAATTTCAAGGGGTTGTCTGCGTCTGTGTTTAGTGCCGCTAAGGATCTTGGTATTCCCACGGTTCACACCGTGCACGATTACGCCCTCGTTTGTCCCAAGACGACCCTGCTGACGAGAGCTAATGCCTCGTGCGTGAATGCTCGAAGCCCGTGTCGGGTCTATCGCTCGTTTTGCAAACGAATCGATCCGGCTGTCGTTATCGCCCCGTCTGACTTTGTGCTTAACACCCTTTCCAGCTTCGGGCTGTTCGCAGACGTACGAAAGCTGAAACTTCCCCTTGGCATACCGGAAAGTGAGCCTGTCGTGAAGGTGAACAATGGCACGTTTGACATACTCTACGTCGGCCGTCTGGGAAAACACAAGGGGGTGCACACCCTCATCGAATCCGTGAAGGGCTTAGATCTCAAAAATGCACGACTGCACGTCATTGGTCAGGGCAGTGACGGGGCGCGTTTCCAGCGCGCTGCGGGCGATGATGAGCGAATCGTCTTCTATGGCTTTTTAGCGCCTGATAGGCTGCGGCAGCTTTACAGCATCGCTGATGTGGCTGTCGTGCCGTCCATCTACGCGGAGACGTTCGGACTCGTGATACCCGAGTACTATCAACACGGGATCACGGTCATAGGAAGCCGGACAGGCGCAATTCCTGAACTCATCGAAGACGGGTACAACGGTTTCCTGTTTCCGCCCGGTGATGTTGAGGCCCTCACTTCACTTCTACAAATGCTTTCGTCTGATTCGACTCTCCTCAGCGAAATGAGCAGAAACGCGCGGACATCGGCCAGAACCTTTGACTTGAACGTCCACGTCCAGAAACTCGAAGAAATATACAAAGAGGTCGCCTCAAGGTAAGGCCGCCCCCTCACACACGCTAAGCACGCGCTGTGCAACATTATCCCAGGCAAAAAGCGTAACCGCACGTCGCCTTGCGGCCACCCCCATTCGTTTCACTCGCCGGTCATCCTGGAGCAAATCGATGAGCGCCGCAGCGAGAACGCCTGCGTCTCCGGGAGCGACGAGCACCCCAGAGCTTTTGTCAACGAGTTCTGGGATCGCTCCAACAGCCGTTCCGATCACGGGCGTTCCGCACGCCATCGATTCGAGCGCCGGCTTGCTAAATCCCTCGATCAGTGAGGGCACCACCGTCACCATGGCGCGCTGATAGAGCGCGATAAGATCGTGCTGTGAAACGGAATCAACAAACTTGACCACGTCGGTTACATCGAGCACGCGTGCGTGCGCCAACATCCGTTGCTTCAATCGCTGCGAGTCTTTTCCTATAATAACAAGCTCAACCGGAGTGACGCGCTGGGCCGCTGCGAGCGCCTCGATCAAGTACGCAATCCCTTTTCTCGCCTCAAGTCCCCGAGCGACACACACAACGAGCGGTTTCTCAGCCACAACGCCCTCGGTCGGTGCGTCTGCAGGTGTGAAAAGGTTCACGTCAACACCATTGGGTATGACTCTCAGCTTCTCTGCGTGTTCCGGATACCGCGCGAGCGCCTGCGCCATCGTGTCGCTGCTGTCGCATATAATTGCCTGAGCCCTTCTTAATGCGCGCTTTTCGAGCGCGGCAAGCAACGTGATTGCTATGCGCGATCTCGACAGTGGTAACTGCTCCAGCTCTGACGAGGGCAGGTGGTGCAGAATCTGTACGAGAGGAGCGTTGCGATGCACTGCCACCCCCTGCGAAAGGTCGTTAATCAGATGTACGTCGCACGCCTCGCATGGCGTAGGAGCGAACGCGTAGTAGTAAAAGGCCGCAACCCCGTGACTTCTCAATGGCCGAGGGAGGGGTCGGTATCTCACATTTGGCACTCCGGCTCCAAACCAAGCTGCAGCGAAGGCGTCTGGCGGAGTCTGATATGCGTCGCAGCTATACACGGTGAGGTGGCAGAGTGGTGCCAGCCAACGACTCAGCTCTAGCGCGTACATGCCCGCACCGCCGATAAGGTTCCGGTCGTATTCGAAGGTTGATACTGCTATTCTCACACGCGCGCCTCTTCTGTCATCCCTTTTTTGTTGCGCGACATAAGCGCACGTTGCCGATCATGCTCCTGATGACGCTCTCGTTTTCGTGAACGTCCTCAGCACGATGAAGGTAACGAAATACACCCAGACCGCAATCCCGAATATGATGAATAGGTTGATCAGCCTCAGATAATACACGACGATCGCCATGAAGCGCTCAATTTGCCCGCACCGAACCCCGACAAGCGGTAAACGTGTAACACCTCATACTTGATAAAGCATATATAATCGGAAAAGTATAGAAGGCCCAAATATGAATTTTCAGAGTCTCAGACGCACCAGTGTCGCTTATTTGATTTTTCTGGCGCTGTGCATACCGCTCGCGATAGCCATTGGAGGTCTTGTTCAGGTCTTCTGTGCTGGCGCTGTTCTCTTTTTTTTCCCGGGGTATTTCACGTCGCTCGTCATTCTGGGAGACCAAAGCGTCGCAGGCAGGGTCGGCACGGCGATTGGTTTTAGCGTCGTCTTCCTCTCCATTCTCGAAATCGTGTACACGGCCCTGCTGATACCGGGGAATCCTCTCACCATCGTTGGGCCGCTCTTTCTTTGGACGACCCTCATGTTCGTTTTCGCGCTTGTCCTGAAACGCGAGCAGGCACCGATCAATGCGTCCGCCCTGCTCAAGCCTGAGAATATCATAATCGTCGCGATGCTCATTTTCGGGGCTGTTGCACGGCTGGCGTACCCGGCGACGGTAGGCACGATTCCCTTCTTTGATCCACTCTACTGGGCAACCCGCGCAGCGTACTTCGTGCACACGGGCTTCACGGGCATACCTTCATTCCTATCAGCGGGCGTTAGTGACCAGGTCCGAGAGCGAAGCTTCGAGTTCATGATGGGATCGTTCGCGATGACCGGTAACGCGTCAATCGTCGACATGGCGATCTGGTTCGGACCCGTGGTGGGCGTTCTGGCCTCCATAATGCTTCTAGCCGTTTTGGAGCGACTCGGAGTGACCCTGTCCGGCAAAGTCGTCGCGCTCTTCTTGTTTGGCTCAATGGCCCCGTTGTTTGAACTCTTCTGGAGGACGGACATCTCGATGATGCAGGTCGTCGGCACCTATTTCGTGTTCTTTGGCCTCTATCTCTGTGCTTCACGGGAGACGGGCTCATTCCTAGCCGGGGCGTTTGTGCTGGGGCTCTCCATTGATATTCACATCCTCTACGGCGTTTACACACCCTTCATATTCGCGTTCGTGGTGATTGCCCAGCTCATGAAACGACAGAACACGCTCACGATGGTTGCCTCTATTCCAACGTATGTGCTCGGGCTGATGCTCTTTGCCTGGCGCTTCCTCGTTTATGGCATACCCTCGGGCTTCAGTCCAGCCCTCGTCACCCTCAGCGCGGCCCCGTTCAAGGGCTTCACTTCAGCTCTCGTCACCACCAGTGCGGTGCCGTTCGCGATGCAGTCTGTTCTCCCGCTGATAGCGCTCCAATTGATGTACCCCGATCCGACGTACATCCTCCTCTACGTAACGCCGCTGATAGCGGCGCTCGCCGTCGTAGGACTCGCAGGCTCTGTGATCGATACCAAAGAGTGGGAACTCTCGCATCTCGTCTTGCTCGCCTTCGTGCTAGGGATGTTTGTCGGTTGGGTCCTGTCAACCCTGTACTTTTCGTATGCTCCGACGACCGCTGAAATCTTCCTCGGGCGCGGCGTGGCGTATGCTGAAGCGGCTCTTATACCTGCTGCGGGTCTCGGGGTCTCCATAATCGAGCGATCTCTCGGACGCAGATCTGCTCTTATCTCCCCAGGCAGAATTGTGGCTATAGTGCTAGTCGCGCTTATCATATTGACCAATGCGGCGGGGGCGATAAGCACCGACAAGTATCAGTCGGTGACTGGACTGGACGACCTCAACGCGATACGGTACGTGGGCCAGATCCCCAGCAACGCTACAACACTGGCGTTTTTTGCGCCCCCCAACCCGAACGACCCGTTTGCGAACGCGAGCTCCTCGCAGCGCGTGGCACTGTTCTATATCACAAACCCGTCTGCGTTTGATACCTCACCGATGGCGTACCGAGACGAGGTGTCAAACAGCACCGCTGCGTTACAGGCCGCCATGCAAAGCGACAGAAGCTTTTACAAGTACGCTATCCTGTCGGAGAACTTCGGGTCCAGCGAGCGAACCGCCTTGGACAGTTACCTCAGGTCGAATGGTTACACGCAGGTGGCGACATTCGGCAATGCGTGGGTCTACGAGACGAGCTAGGCGGCGCGCTAGGATCATAGCCCCCTTGTTTCCCGCGGCGCGCGCAGTATCGCCCCGTCGCTTGCCGAACTCACCGCGGCGGCGTATCTCTCCAAGTAGCCGCTGACGTCTTTTCGCACGGGAGTCCACGTTGCCTTTCTGGCCGCAAGGACATCGTCTGTCAGCTGCACAGCCAGCCGGTGGTTCGGTATGTCAATAATAATCTCGTCCCCGTCGTGCAAAAGCGCCAAGGGACCTCCCTCAGCCGCCTCTGGTGAGATGTGTCCGATCGCAGGGCCCCTAGTTCCGCCCGAGAAACGACCATCTGTAATGAGGGGTACCTTCAGCCCCATTCCCGATATCGCGGCGGTTGGCGCAAGCATTTCGGGCATTCCAGGTCCACCTCTAGGCCCTTCATAGCGCACGACCACAACCTGCCCTTCGCTCACCGATCCAGCCAGAATGGCCCGCATCGCCTCATCTTCGGCGTTAAATACGCGCGCTTTTCCCGTATAGCGGAGCATGTCGTCGCTCACGCCAGCGCTTTTGACGATCGCGCCCTCGGGAGCAAGGTTCCCGAACAGCACCGTGATGCCGCCTGTCGCGTGCACCGGATCGTCGAGGGGGCGTATGATTGCGTCGTTATGGATGTGCGCCTCATCAGCAATCTCGTAAACGCTCTTGCCCGAGCAGGTCGTTTCGTTGCGTAATAGCGTCCGAGCGCGTTTCATGACGCCTGGGACGCCGCCAGCGGCGTCGAGGTCGCTCATGGTATACGGGCCGACCGGATTCAGGGATGCGATGTGCGGCGTCCGTGCGCTCAGTTCGTCAAAAAGCGTGAGCGGGAGTGATATGCCCGCCTCGTGCGCGATCGCAGGGAGGTGCAGCGCCGTATTCGTAGAGCCACCGATGAGCATGTCGAGGATGATCGCGTTCCGAAACGATGCCTCGGTCACAATGTCGCGCGGCGTGACCCCGTTCACTATGAGTTCCACGATGCGCTTCCCGGTGGCTTCGGCGATGCGCCTTCTTCGGGCATCAACGGCTGGCGTTGTCGCACAATAGGGAAGCGAAAGGCCCAGCATCTCGGTCATACAGGCCATGGTGTTGGCTGTGTACAGGCCCTGACAGCTGCCGCACCCGGGACACGCCCGGATAACGAGCTCCTCGAGGTGCGCTTCCGTCATGCTGCCTGCCTGGACACAGCCGACCCCTTCAAACGTCGAGACGAGCGTGACGTCCGTGCCTTCGTAGTACCCCGGTCGCATGGGGCCGCCGGTCACCACCATCGCCGGCACGTTTAGCCGCAGCGCCGCCATCAGCATCCCGGGAACGATCTTGTCGCACGACCCCACCATGACCAACCCGTCAAACTGGTGCGCCTGCGCCATGAGCTCAACGGAGTCGGCGATGTTCTCACGGGACGGGAGAGCATAGCGCATGCCCGAGTGTCCCATGGCGATGCCGTCGCAGATGCCAATGGTGCCGAACTCGAACGCGATGCCGCCGGCCAAATGTATCCCTTTTTTAACAAACTCAGCGAGATCACGCAGATGAAGGTGACCGGGAACGATCTCGTTCCAGGCGTTGGCGATGCCGACAAACGGCCGTTCGAGATCCTCGTCTCCCACGCCCAAGGCATTCAAGAGGGCCCTTTGAGGTGCGCGTGTCACCCCCCTCGTTATTTCCTTGCTCCTTAGTTCCATATACCTAAAGAATGATCGCTGAAGTTATAAAAATGAGTGCGCTGCTAAGATCGGCAGAAAGTATGCCAAAAGTAGGCCAAAAGTGCGCCACTTTCTAACAATATGTCTCTTGGCCATAGATTGAGTGCGACTTAAAATCGCTCCGCGTTCAGGCTGGGCGTTTGCCGTTCGGAGTGCTGTTTATAAAAAGTTAGATCTCTTGATATATTTTTAGTTATATCTGTTGCTCCCGAACCGAAAACTTGCGCAGCGACCTGATACTTTAATGCGCGTACAACGGCTTTGCGCCGTCAGCTGCGCCGACTCAAAACACTGCAAGCATCGGCTTCCTGGCAGCGTGTATGCACTTACCTGTCGCATTGGACAGAAGTCAGACTCCAAAAAGCAGAGAATCCGTTCGAACAAAAGCAGATTATATCTCCGGCGTGCAATGGCAGGTACAGCACGCGAGTTCGTGCTTGGGACTTCTGCACGTTTCTGCTCCTTTTTTGGCAGCAATGATGCTCAAAAGGGTGGGACGGAAGCATCGCTTAAAAACGCTGCGAGACGAGTGAACCATAGCAACACACTGTAGGCCCGGCCTAGGGCAAATCGCTTCTTGCCGCCCATAATAACGGCAGACTAGTTCAACAAAAGGGCGCGACCGATCGATGCGGGAATTATAGGTTGATCATTCGATTATCTTCCGGAAGTTCAATGAAGCCACTACAAACATGAGGATATCAAAGAGCACTATGACGGCAACGTCTACGCTATCAACGCCACTACCGGGGCGAAGCTGTGGAATTACACGACCGGAGGTTACGTGGGCCCCTCCCCCGCCGTCGTTAACGGCGTGGTCTACGTGGGGAGCGATGACCTCAACGTCTACGCCCTCAATGCCACCACCGGCACCAAGCTGTGGAATTACACAACAGGAAGCGCCATGTTCCCCTCCGCCGCCGTCTCAAACTTAGTGGTCTACGTCGGGAGCAATGACGGGAACGTTTACGCCATCGGCAACGAAGCTGCGGCCACAGGTCAGGGTACGACGCCCGGATTCGATGTGGTGCTCGCTTTTGTCGGGCTCGTAATCGCCGCTTACGCAGTGAAAAGGAAGCGCTAACGCCCTCCAACTTCTTCTTCTTTACGCACAGTGGCTTGTGTGTATGCCAATAATGAGTAGGCGACGTCTATTGAATAACAGGAATTATTAATGCGCCAATGATATTAAACTCAAGGTAGGAAACAGTAGCGGCGCAGCGACCGAGCTTAAAAGCGCCTTCCTGCCACAAACGGACGGCTGCGCCACGACCGGAAAAGCCGGATACGACAATTGGGTCCGGACGTCGCAGCGCGTGGTATCCTCTATCCGCAGATGATACCCTTATACAGAAGTTACAGGCGTTGCAGGGGTCGTGAAGGGGTTTTTCATTATCCTCTTCGCTTCTTTCTTTTTCTTTCACTGTCCGCACGTTTGCGATTGACTATTTCCTAGCATGTCATGTTTGTTCAACATTTTCCGTGTGACTGGCAACTTTGCCCCTCTGTCAGTTTCAGACCGAAGCTTTTATCGTATCCTTTGACATTTTTTGTTAGGGCAACGAACGCTTTACGAGCCATTCATGCGCGCATCTAAAATCGTCTCATTTTCCATAGTTATTCTTCTCATTACAATCCTATTTACGGGAGCTGTAACCGTTCCTGCAGCAGCACAGAGCGATATGATGATGTTTCGTTACAACGCCCAGCACACCGGCGATTACAGCCCCGTGGCGGGGAACAACACGTCGAAAGGGCTGCTGACGTGGAGCTTCACGACCGGAAACACCGTGTTCTCCTCCCCCGCCGTCGTCAACGGGGTAATCTACGTAGGGAGCTATGACAACAACGTCTACGCCATCAACGCTACCACCGGTGCGAAACTGTGGAGCTTCACGACCGGAAACTACGTGCTCTCCTCTCCCGCTGTCGTCAACGGGGTAGTCTATGTAGGGAGCGATGACAACAACACCTATGCCATCAACGCTACCACCGGTGCGAAACTGTGGAGCTTCACGACCGGAAACTACGTGCTCTCCTCTCCCGCTGTCGCTAACGGCGTCGTCTACGTGGGGAGCGATGACAACAACACCTATGCCCTCAACGCTACCACCGGTGCGAAACTGTGGAACTACACGACCGGAAACTACGTGCGCTCCTCTCCCGCTGTCGCTAACGGCGTCGTCTACGTGGGGAGCGATGACAACAACACCTATGCCCTCAACGCTACCACCGGTGCGAAACTGTGGAACTACACCACAGGGAACGCCGTGCTCTCCTCTCCTGCCGTCGTCAACGGCACGGTCTACGTGGGGAGTTATGACAGCAACATCTACGCTCTCAACGCTACCACCGGGACGAAGCTCTGGAACTACACGACCGGAGGCGACGTGTACTCTTCCCCCGCAGTGGCGAACGGCACGGTGTACGTAGGGAGTTCTGACAACAACGTCTACGCTCTCAACGCTACCACGGGCAAGGTGACGTGGAGCTTCACGACCGGAGACTATGTGCTTTCCTCCCCCGCCGTCTCAAACGGGGAGGTCTACGTAGGGAGCGTCGATGGCAATATCTATGCCATCGGCAACGCAGCTGCGGCCACAAGTCAGGGTACGACGCCCGGTTTCGATGTCATACTCGCTTTTTTCGGACTCGTAATCGCTGCTTATGTGGTGAGGAGGAGGAGGAGCTAACCCACCCCACTTCTGCGTACCGCCCCTAGGAGTTCCTCACGAAGTACGAAGAGAGTGCCACGTACGCCCCATCGACGGCGACCAAGTATGTCACAGTGACGGCAAAGGCGAGCTAGCAGAGTTCGCAGGGATAGCACAGCAATACAAGCTTTTTTCGATTTCAAGGACTTAGAATGCATTGAGTGCTGCCTTTTATCATCAGTTTCAGACCGGAGACTTTATAGTGTCTTCTGACGCGTTGGTAGGCGTCCAAGAACGTTTTGCGAGGCAATCATGCGGGTATACAAAATCGCGTCATTTTCTGTAGTTATCCTTCTCGTGACCGTCGTATTAGCAGGCGTCGCAATCGTTCCTGCGGTAGCGCAGTACGATACGATGCAATACCGGTATAACGCTGCGCACGCCGGCGATTACAGTCCTGTGGCAGGACCGGTGCCATCAAACGGACAGCTGAAGTGGGGCCTCACGACCGGAAGCGTCGTGATCTCCTCCCCTGCCGTTTCAAACGGCGTCGTGTACGTGGGGAGCGACGATGGCAACGTTTACGCCCTTAACGCTACCACTGGAATGAAAGTGTGGAACTACACGACCGCAGGCGAGGTGTACTCCTCCCCTGCCGTTTCAAACGGCGTCGTGTACGTGGGGAGTGAGAACAACAAGGTCTACGCCCTTAACGCTACCACTGGAGTGAAAGTGTGGAGCTTCACGACCGGAGACGCAGTTCTCTCCTCCCCCGCCGTCGTTAACGGGGTGGTCTACGTGGGGAGCAATGACTATAACGTCTATGCCCTTAACGCTACCACCGGTGCGAAACTGTGGAACTACACCACAGGGCGCGCCGTGCTCGCCTCCCCTGCCGTTTCAAACGGCGTCGTGTACGTGGGGAGTGAGAATAACAACGTCTACGCCCTTAACGCTACCACTGGGGTGAAAGTGTGGAACTACACGACAGGAGACGCCGTGCTCTCCTCTCCTGCTGTCACCAACGGCACGGTCTACGTGGGGAGTGAGAACAACAAGGTCTACGCCCTTAACGCTACCACTGGGGTGAAAGTGTGGAGCTTCACGACCGGAGGGGGGGTTTATTCATCCCCGGCAGTCGTTAACGGCGTCGTGTACGTCGGGAGCAAGAACAACAAGGTCTACGCCCTTAACGCTACCACTGGGGTGAACGTGTGGAACTATACGACCGGGGGCGAGGTGAACTCCTCCCCCGCTGTCGTTAACGGGGGGGTCTACGTGGGGAGCAATGACTATAACGTCTATGCCCTTAACGCTACCACTGGGGTGAAAGTGTGGAGCTTCACGACCGGAAGCGCCGTGCTCTCTTCTCCTGCCGTCGTCAACGGCACGGTGTATGTGGGGAGCTATAACAGCAACGTCTACGCCATCGGCAACGAAGCTGCGGCCACAAGTCAGGGTACGACGCCCGGCTTCGATGTTGTGCTCGCTTTTATCGGACTCGTTTTTGTCGGACTTGTAATCGCCGCTTACGCAGTGAAGACATACCGATACTGAGTGGGATGTTTGTTGGTTAAAAAGGAGTAAAAATGCTCCGCTGGAGCTGGCGTTGCCTAGACTACACCGGCAGCTCCGTGTACCGGGAGTTCCTCGTGAAGTATCAATGGATCCCCACCGCCGCCGTCGACCGCGACACGATATACTACGGTGAGGGCGAATTAGCAGAGGTCGCACGCCAACACAGCGTGTTCCCTTTGCCTTACCCTAAGCTCCAAGCTCGTTATCTCTTTTTTGATTTTAAGGCCTTGGAGCGCATTGAGTGCTGTCTCTTGCCATCAGTTTCAGACCGGAGCCTTTATTATCTTTTGACATTTTTTTAGGGCTAAGAACGTTTCTCGAGGCAATCATGCGCGTATACAAAATCGTCTCATTCTGTTCTTCTTATACCGTCTCATTCGCAGGTGCAGCTTTTTTCGCGAGAGATATCCCATGAGCAAGTTGGCCCTTCCTAGAAAAACGCGCGCTCGCATGCACAATTGGAGTCAGCGTGGAAGAGAATGCGTAACTCTTTTACTTCTGGCTGCGGTTTTGATCTCTCTCACCGCCGCCGCGGCAAACCTCGCGGGCGTACCCAACGCGGCCGAGGCGCAGCCAGTAGTAGGCGCGACGACGCATCCGATACAATATTGGATTGGCTGCGCGCCGTCAATGGTAACTACCACCAATTTGAACTATTTTAAACAGCAAGGATTCACCGCTGTCGTTATGGTTGTTCCCGACAGTCAAACGTATCAAGCGCAGCTCACCACGATCAAGTCGAACAATATGCTGCCAATTATTGATATCGAAATGCCCATTTGGGACGGCGGACAGCTCCAGAGCACTCCGATCAGCCATTTTGCCGGCTATTTCCAATCACTCAAAACCGCCGGCTGGCAATACGTCGCCTCTGAAGGCGGCAGGCCCGGCGATCTCGCTTACCTGCAGAACTACTTCAAAGGCTATGTGAACTTCAACTGTGACCAGTGCGGCCTGTGGCAAAATCCGGGGAATCCGGTGTATACAAACTCATTCACGGTCGCGAACAGCTGGGAGAGCTACTACCCCTCTGAGTGGTCGTCAATCCAGACTGGAGCAAAGCAGGCCGCTGCGCTTGGCATCCAGAACGGCATCCTCGCCGGCACGTGGGCTAATAGCGGCGGCGACAACCAGATATACGCCAACTCAGTGAGCGGCAGCGGCTCGCCGTCGTATCTTTCAATGCTGAACTGGTCATATGCTAATGGAATCGGCTTCACCAGTTTCCATGTCTGGTGTGGTGACAATCCCGACGGGTTAAGCCAGTACAAGTCATTGGGATTTGACAAGATCGTCGCTGCTATGCAGGTGTATTACCCTGCGACAAAGTCGGCGTCACTTGGCACCGGGGCCGCCAAACAGTCTACGCAGCTCACCCTCACGGCGTCAAACACCTCCCCGGCCGTCAACCAGTCCGTCACCTTCACTGCTACCCTCAAGAGCGGCACCACGCCCATCTCAGAGCCCGTCACCATCTACCACTACCTCAACGGCGTCCGCTACAACGACATCACCGCGTACTCAACGCTCACCTTCGCAACCAAGTCGACCTCACCCGGCGCACGCACTTACTACGCCACCTTCGCCGGCGACAGCGCGTATGCGGCATCAACGAGCAGCGTCGTCACCATCAACGTCGCCGGCAATGCCAAGGCCCAAACCAGCAGTACCCTCTCCGCGTCAAACACCTCCCCGGCCGTCAGCCAGTCTGACACCTTCACGGCCACCCTAAAGGACGCCACCACGCCCATCTCAGAGCCCGTCACCATCTACCACTACCTCAGCGGCGTCCGCTACAACGACACCACCGGGTACTCAACGCTCACCTTCGCAACCAAGTGGACCTCACCCGGCGCACGCACCTACTACGCCTCCTTTGCCGGCGACAGCGCGTATGCGGCATCAACGAGCAGCGCCGTCACCATCAACGTCAAAGCCCAGACCAAGCCCCAAACGAGCCTTACCCTCTCCGCGTCAAACACCTCCCCGGCCGTCAGCCAGTCTGACACCTTCACGGCCACCCTAAAGGACGCCACCACGCCCATCTCAGAGCCCGTCACCATCTACCACTACCTCAACGGCGTCCGCTACAACGACACCACCGGGTACTCAACGCTCACCTTCGCAACGAAGTGGACCACCCCCGGCACACGCACCTACTACGCCTCCTTCGCCGGCGACAGCTCCTATCAAGCATCAACGAGCAGCGCCGTCACCGTGAACGTCATCAGCGTCAAGACATCGGCGAGCAGCGCTGTCACCGTGAACGTCACCAGCGTCACCAATCTGAAGACCGGGCTCACTATCGCCGCGCCAGCATCTGCACTGATGAAGCAGAACTTCACCATCAACGGCACCCTGAGCGCCAGCGCCCTTGGGATAGGTAACGCGACCATTACCATGCAACGTTCCACAGACAACGCCACGTGGACTAACGTGACAACGAACGTGACGAACACGCCGGGCGGCTACCAATTCAGTAACAACGAGACGGTGGCGAATACATACTACTACCGTACCGCCTACGACGGCAATGCCACGTACGGCAACGCCACGAGCACCACGGTGAACGTGAACGTCACCAAGATGTCGACCGCGCTCACCCTCACCGCGTCCAACGCCACCCCGGCCATCAATCACAAGGTCAACTTCACCGTCACCTTGACGAGCGGCAGTCAGACTCTCTCCTCTAAGTCCGTCACCATATACGACCTCCTCAACGGCGTCCGCTACAACGACACCACCAACGTCACCAACGCTAAAGGCCAGATCACCCTCATCACGAGCTGGGCCTCCGCAGGCACACGCACCTACTACGCCTCCTTCGCCGGCGACAGCTCCTATCTAGCCTCGACAAGCAGCGCCGTCACCGTCACGGTGCAGTAGTCGGGACGCCGCACAAATCTGTAAAGAGACAGTTAACGAGAAATATCGTCATTCTTATATACGGGCCGTGTGTAACGCTATCTGAGCAAATAACATGAGGAAAAGTCTTCTGTCTTTGCTAGTGGTCGCGACGGTGATCGCCACTATCTTGGTGGCTGGCTGTACGTCGTCAACTTCTCCAACTCCTAGCCCACAAGTCGTGAGCTCAAATACTACCTCAACGACTGCTACGACAACGTCGTCAGCGGTCACAAGCGTCACGCCGTCACCCAGCGCGAGCGCGTCGCCAACTCCCACGGCAACTCCCACGGCAACTCCCACGGCAACTCCCACGGCAACTCCGACCGCGTCACCTTCAGTATCAGGAGGGGCCACTTCGATTTACGGTACTCCATCCTTCAACTCAAACCCTACTGTTACGCGGGACTTGCCGGCAAGCTGGCAGTTCGTGATAGTCCCAACGGGATCGACCGGCGCACTTGCTTTTCCAGCCGGCACCGTCACCGCTAAGATAGGCAGTCTGACTGGACAAGTGACACCGATAAGCGGCGGCACTGCGAGCGTAGCAGTCAGTTTCACCAGTGCCCAAACGAACAGTTTGACGGCGGGCCACGCATACACACTCACGGTGAGCTTTGCGGGTTACGGCAACTATCAGCCTTCTGTGGGCACCTTCCAGATAACAGCAGTACAGTAACGATATTCTGTGGCTAACGAAGACAGTCCAGACTCTTTTTCTCGACAAGTTTCATTCTGCGCAAAATCACAGCTTCTTGTTGCGACCCTGAACGCTCTGAGCACGTTCGTGCATATAGTATTATTAGGTGTTGAATGAGTGCAAAAACAAGAGCTTGTTGCACCACGCCATTTCACATTTTCTTGTCGCTAATTTTAGCAATCGGGAGCTGCGGCAGAGCCTGTTTCCAGATGGACGCAGTAAATAGCGCCGACAAAGGTGACAGAACGACGTAGAACGCAGCTAAACGGAAACACTTAAATTATCACGCCCATTGTACCATTTTGATTCGCGCTTCCGTCAAGGGGGACTTGTATGATAAGAAAGTTGTTAGCTATCATCGTGCTGGTGATGGTTGCCTCGTTATCAATAGCGGGTTGCACATCATCAACTAACAGCAACCAAGCGGCAGGCAACGCATCACAAGCAGCGTCTAGTGCAGCAACAACGGCAACTACGACTTCTGCTTCAGCGTCCGCATCACCAGCTCCGACGGCATCACCGTCGCCTTCTATCGTTCCTACACCCACACCTACGCCAACGCCAACTCCGACGCCGCCCATAGCGACGTCGATTCAAGTGTGGATGGGTTACATGGGGGAACCAGCGTTTTGGCTTATATCGCCAACAACAAATCCGGTCGTGCGAGGACAACCGACTCAAGTGAGATATTGGGTCAATGCGTCAGACGGAACGAACCCGTGCGGCGCTGCTAACTATTATATTGACACGCAAGCTGCAGGCGGTCAGTGGGTGATAACGACGCCTCAACCGCAATATTGGAAGGGCTGTCCCGCGGGACTGCCGGGCGGAGCCGGGGGGTTGTATCTCAGCGGCAGCGACACGGCGAAGCTGTCACCTGGATGGCACACGGTGATTATTGACTACCTCGGCAGCGGCAAGTACGCGCCGTGCGAGTTTAAAGCGCCGTTCTGGGTCGTGAACCCGGGACCCACAACTTCGCCGCTATGACATTAACCGAAGCCAAGTTCAGACCGATAGCTCGGCATCCGCGCAAGCAGACCTACCGACAGCCGTTGGGATTGCTCAAAACTACGGATTCAGCGGCAGCTACACCGATTCGCAAACGTGGCCGGGATCGATGATCGGATCAAGTGGTGCGCCAATGGATGCGATGGTTGGAATCGTCAGCGGAAACAGCGTTCTAACGATGCTGGCGGAGTACGCAGTCAGCTTATCTTATAGGCGTCACACATTGCGAAGCTCTCACCGAGGTCTCATACGCTGAAATGTGACTATCTTGGAGACAGCAAGTATGCGCCGTCTGCGTGGGTAAGAGAAATCTACGTTGCTTAACAACTCGGGCGTAACCGGACTTCTTGGCTGTCACGTCAAAGAAGGCGACTTGTATGGAAAAAAAAGTTGGCAGCCATCATCTTACCTATTCTGATAGCCTCGTTATCGATAGCGGGAGTACAAGTCAACAGCAAAAGGCGGGCAGCCGGCCGCAACATTCTTACCTGGCTTCGAGACTGGGACTGCGTTGCTAGGCTTGCTGTTCGTAGCAATGATCGCTTGTATTGACAAGACGCGCAGGTGATTGCGCAGCTGCCAAATTAATCGGTTTAGATTGACCCTCTAAGCGTGCCATAAGCCGGTTTCTGCTTTGTTGGTCGCACGCCCCTTCGAGTGGTAGCCTTTACGGCATTTCCATGGCAGTATGCGCGAAACTTGTCGAAGGGAACGTCTCAGTTATCCGAATCAGCACCGTGTCGTGAGAGATGATGTCATAGGTTCGTGACAACAGTGGTACGCTTTGAGCCACACCAAATAACTCGCTCACCTCTTCGTTGCAGACGATTTCAATACGTCTGATTTCACGCCGCGACTCGATCTTCCGTTGGTTCATTATACGTCCGATCGGTATATCGGCCTTCATCAAGTCGTGTCTGAACTCTTTTTTGAGACGTGCGATCGGTGTGTAGGACTCGGCATAGATTAGCGGTTGATGATTGTCGTCGTTTTTGAGTACAACGACGCGATAGTTTATGTTGTCACCCTCTTCCACGTCCAAGGCACTCGCCCGTTCGGCGTCTGCTTCCACGACCTGCTGAAGTAGCGTCGTTACAACGACAGGTTTTCCTGTCATCACTTCGAGCAGAGTCGTGACCGAGCCGTCGGTCATAAGCAACAGTTGTTGAGCCTTCGACAGTTCAAGGTCTAGTTTCTCCATAAGAATCGCTTACACTCCTTAACGTTTAGGAACCGAGAGGCCCCTAACCAGAAGAAACCTCTCGGACATACGCACCGCTGTTTCGCGCTCTCACCGCGTGTACTTCTCCGCCGATAGTATCGTACAAGTAGCGCTGCACTGCTGCTTGCAGTCCCTTACTTTCAGTTATCCCGTAAACGGCCGGACCAAATGAGCTCATTCCGGCACCCAACGCCCCGTTCTCTCTCATAAATTGCACCAGGCCAGCGCAGAAGGGCTGTAACTCAAGTTCTCGGCGTTTGAAACCGAGCGTCTGGACTCGATCGATCGAGTGTCCAAAACTCTCGATGTCTTGTTCCACGACCGCGGGCAGCATCTCCATCAAGAGTACGTGACACAGCTCTTGGACCTCGGTGAGCGGCAGCGGACACTGTTGTCGGAATATGTCGATCTCGCGCTCATCACTTGCTCCGTGCAGGTCTGGAACTGCAAGAACGATCGTCCAATCTGGAAAATCGTGGCGAGCGAGTATAGGTGGCGGCTCGTATTTTCCAGAAGCTGACGAGGGCAGGAACTGTGTTTTGCCTTTATGGCCGCCGTCGATGATGAAGCCGCCGCGCTCGTACGCCGCGACGCCGATACCAGAGGTGCCCCCCCTCCCCGTCAATCGTGCAACGGCCGTTGGCGTCAAGCGCAGACCGTAGAGTTCGCTTATCGCCGTTCCGACTGCTAGTGCGACTTGAGTTCCTGAGCCTAGTCCAACGTGAGCAGGATACTCGTCAACGACCTCGATCGCCACACCGCTGACCTCGTGCTGCGTCATGATCGCGGATGCCGCTCTTTTGATTCGCTCTTCGAACGTTGTGCTTCCCGAGACCGATAGCTGAGCATCTTCGCGTGCCTTGATTTTCACGGATGGAAAGTCGAGAGCGAGTCCGACGCTACCATCAATGCGTCCAAGGGAGCCGCTCAAGTCAATCAGGGTGATGTGAAGTCTCGATGGCGTTACTACTTCGATCATGTCGTTTTTCGCGCCGACGTCTCCGGTTCAATGTGAATAATAGCCTCTTTAACGTTTGGCACGCGCGTCTTTATGTCTTTTTCCAGTATGTTGGCGATGTTGTGAGCATCTTCAAGGCTAAGGTTCGGCCGGACGTGGATGCTCACGTCCACGAATAAGCTGCTGCCGGCTTGCCGGGCCCGAAGACTATGGAAGTCAGTTATGTCGCGGTTATCCGTTATAACGTCTCTGATTTTTGACGTTATCTCCTTCGGCGGGGCGGCATCGACGAGGATCCGCGTCGTTTTTCGCCCGAGCCGGATAGAAGTCGTGAGCATTATGATCGCGACGACGATCGCAGCCAAAGGGTCGACGACGACATAACCGAACTTAACTGCCACCAAGCCGAGAAGCACAGCGGCGGAGCTATAGATGTCCGTTGAGAAGTGATACGCGTCTGTTTCTAAGGCGGAGCTTCCGTATTTTCGGGCGTTTTGAAACAGATACCTCGAAACGCCGAAATCTGCGACAATAGCAAAAACCATAATGACGATGGCGTAATAGAGCGTGTTGTTTACCTGGATAGTAGATCCTGTGAGAAGTCGCAGGCCCGCCTCGTAGAAGATCCATATGCTTGTAACGCCAAGAAGTGCGGTCTGCACGAGGCTTGAAAAGTTTTCGAACTTCTCGTGCCCGTAGGGATGTTCTTCATCGAGTGGCCTGTTTGCGGCTCTGATGCCCGTGTAAGCAAAGCCCGATGCAAGAAGGTCGAGCAGCGAATGGGCCGCTTCGGCGAGTATTCCTAGACTGCCGGTGGCAACCCCCACAATAATTTTCGTGGTAAGCAGGAGCACATTGACAGAAACTGAAACGGTTGCAGCGTGAAGCTTTTGGGCTGCGCCGCTGGAATCATCCATTCTTAGCCATATGGGCTTTGCATTATTTAGGAGTATCGGAATCGCGTGACGCGAGCCGCAGCAGCGTCAGAAACCTTTAAGTAGCTTTGTTCACTTCTAAAGACTACACCGGTCAGGCGTTATCACGCAGAATGTGCGAAGATGCACCCCAAGATACAGCTCGCAGTGCCCTCATCCCTGACCATCGAAACCGCCGATCAGAAAATAAAGACATACAAGGTCGGACAAGTCGCTCGCGCGGCGGCAATATTTAGGGTGCATGGCGTCACAATTTACCGTGATGCTGCGTACGATGACAGCCAATTCATCGCGTCGATATTGCAGTATATGGAGGCGCCGCAGTACCTTCGAAAGCTGCTTTTCCCGCGCTCAAATGAGTTGAGATCCATTGGGGTCGTTCCCCCGTTGAAGACCCCTCACCACGCGACCGCGCGTGATGACATTCGAGAAGGAATTGTGATAGACGTCGGAACTGACTGCGCTTGGGTTGAAATCGGTTTGGATTGCCCGGCCTTTTTGCGAGCGGCGACGTTGCGCAAAGGGGAGCGCGTGACAGTTAAGATCTTTTCGCGAGATCCGCTTGAAGTTGAACTGACTCAGAAGCCGCCTCGTTATTGGGGGTATTCGGTCCGGGTGGTCGATAGCATCGCAGATGCGTTGGAGGGGCTGGTTGTCGCCACCTCGAGGAACGGACAGCCAGTAAGTCCCGCCATACACAGTGAAATAAGAAGGAGAAGCGCCGAAATGATGACTTTCGTATTTGGGGCTCCAAACCGCGGAGTAAAAGCGTTATTCCAGGAAGCGGGGCTATTGCTCGAGGATGCTTCAGACTTTGTCGTTAATACGATCCCGCAGCAAGGGACAGAGACGGTGCGCACAGAAGAAGCTATCCTAGCCACGTTGAGCGTGTTCAATATCGCGTTGCACGAATCAACATGAGGTAAACCAATGACAAAAAGACATCGTCCGAGACGCGGATCGCTCGCCTATAGCCCCCGAAAGAGGGCAAAGAGCGAAGTGCCGCGAATCCGCTCGTGGCCAGAGCAAGACGAGCCGCGAATACAGGGATTCGCGGGCTACAAAGCTGGGATGACACACGTGATCTTAGTCGATGACTCCCCTAATAGCCCAACCGGAGGGTTAGAGATAAGCGTGCCCGCCACGGTCGTCGAAACTCCCGCCATGAAAGTAGCGGCCGTGCGCACGTACCGTAAGACGCCCTATGGAAAGCGCATTGTGCTCGAAACTTGGGCCGGCAATATCGGAGGCGATGTTGCAAAGCGCAGGCCGCTTCCCAAGGAGGCAGTACGCCGTGAGGGGAGTCTCGACGGTGCGGACGAGATCCGCGTACTGGTTCATACCTCGCCAGCGGCGGTCAGTGGCATTCCAAAGAAGGTGCCTGAACTGATGGAAATGTCTGTTGGTGGAGACGATGCAAGCGCTGCATATGCATACGCGGACGATATCCTGGGAAAAGAACTCGATGCTGCCAACGTTTTCAAAGAAGGGATGCTAGTCGACGTGACCGCAGTGACAAAGGGCAAAGGGACTCAGGGGCCAGTCAAACGGTGGGGCGTCACCATCCAGGATAGAAAAGCGTTCAGGGGCGGCAAGGGGCGCCACATCGGGAATCTTGGTCCGTGGAACCCAGCG